>Ga0209564_1000235_pt1 | contig 121295 bp, 107 predicted proteins | sample AraplaCol_mMF_r2_FD_184272 | JGI IMG/M metagenome (GOLD analysis project Ga0209564, IMG submission 184272) | Arabidopsis root microbial communities from North Carolina, USA - plate scrape MF_Col_mMF_r2 (SPAdes) (version 3) | ecosystem: Host-associated > Plants > Roots > Endosphere | place... | reverse complement strand
CGGCAAAGCGCTCGACATTCTTGCGTTCGGCCTCGGCAAAGCGCTCGGAGCTCTTGAGGTCGGCTTCGGCAAAGCGCGCAGCCATATCGGACCGCACCAGGGCAAAGCCACTATCCATGTGCTGACGTAATAAGGCCAGTTCGCAATTGAGGGTATCCACCTGTTTCTCCAGCGGGCGAAGTCGCGCTTCATCATCATCTTCCGACGGGGACGATTCATCGTCAAGCAAGCTCTGCGGCATGGCAGCCTCCTCAAGTGAGCGTAAGCAGTCTATTCTCTGCCACTTCACACGCCGCCATGTTGAGCCGCGTCAGGCGCGGAAAAAAAACCCCGCCTCCTTGCGGATGGCGGGGTTTTCGCAAGAGCGAGCTCGGCTTACATTTGCTCGATCATCACGTCGCCGAAGCCGGAGCACGACACCTGGGTCGCGCCTTCCATCAGGCGGGCGAAGTCGTAGGTGACCTTCTTGGAGGTGATCGCCTTCTCCATCGAGGAGATGATCAGGTCGGCCGCCTCGGTCCAGCCCATATGGCGCAGCATCATTTCGGCCGACAGGATCAGCGAACCCGGGTTCACATAATCCTTGCCCGCGTACTTGGGCGCGGTGCCGTGGGTCGCTTCGAACATCGCCACCGAGTCCGACAGGTTGGCGCCCGGAGCGATGCCGATGCCGCCTACTTGTGCCGCCAGCGCGTCGGAAATGTAGTCGCCGTTCAGGTTCAGGGTGGCGATCACGGAGTATTCCGCCGGACGCAGCAGGATCTGCTGCAGGAACGCGTCGGCGATCGAATCCTTGACCGTAATCTCGCGGCCGGTCTTCGGATTCTTGAACTTGCACCATGGGCCGCCGTCGATCAGCTCGGCGCCGAACTCTTTCTGCGCCAGTTCGTAAGCCCAGTCACGGAAGCCACCTTCGGTGTACTTCATGATGTTGCCCTTGTGGACGATCGTCACGGATGGCTTGTCGTTGTCGATCGCGTACTGGATCGCCTTGCGCACCAGGCGCTCGGTGCCTTCACGCGAAACCGGCTTGACGCCGATGCCGGAGGTGCCAGGGAAGCGGATCTTCTTCACGCCCATTTCCTTGGTCAGGAACTCGATCAGCTTCTTGGCGCCTTCCGAGCCTTCCTGCCACTCGATCCCGGCGTAGATGTCTTCCGAGTTTTCGCGGAAGATCACCATGTCGGTCTTCTCAGGCTCGCGCACTGGCGAAGGCACGCCCTTGAAGTAGCGCACCGGGCGCAGGCAGACGTACAGGTCCAGCTCCTGGCGCAGGGCCACGTTCAGGGAGCGGATACCGCCGCCGACCGGGGTGGTCAGCGGGCCCTTGATCGACACCACATAGTCCTTCAGTACCTTGAGGGTTTCTTCCGGCAGCCACACGTCCGGGCCGTAGACCTTGGTCGACTTCTCGCCGGCGAAGATTTCCATCCAGCTGATCTTGCGCTTGCCGCCGTAGGACTTGGCAACCGCCGCATCCACCACCTTGATCATCACCGGGGTGATGTCCACGCCGGTGCCATCGCCCTCCAGGTAAGGAATGATCGGGGTGTCAGGCACGTTCAGGGAAAAATCGGCGTTAACGGTGATTTTCTGGCCGTCGGCAGGTACTTTGATATGTTGGTACATCGTGTTCTCCGAAGAAGGGTTTTGGCAGTCTTCTATAAGACATAAGACACTGGCGTTCCACATTATGCACCAGTATTTTACTGGGCGCTATACTACCAACCTATGCCTCTGATACTTTTTAATAAACCTTTCCAGGTATTGTGCCAGTTTTCCCCCTCGGGAGATAAGGAAACCCTGGCCGATTACATCAAGATCCCGAACGTCTACCCAGCCGGACGCCTCGACTACGACAGCGAAGGTTTGATGCTGATGACCGACGACGGCAAGCTGCAGCACAAGATCGCCCACCCCGACCGCAAGGAAGCCAAGACCTACCTGGTGCAGGTGGAAGGCCTGCCCGATGCCGCCGCCATGGCGCGCCTGCAGGCGCCGCTCGACCTGGGCGACTTCACTACCCTGCCCTGCAAGGCAGTACGTATCGCTGAGCCGGCCTGGCTGTGGCCGCGCAACCCGCCGATCCGCCAGCGCGCCGACCAGCCGACTTCCTGGCTGGCCATCACCCTGCAGGAAGGCAAGAACCGCCAGGTGCGGCGCATGACAGCCGCCATCGGCCACCCCACGCTGCGCCTGGTGCGCTCGGCCATCGGCGGCGTTTCGCTGGCCAGCCACCCGCTGATGCCGGGCGAATGGATGGAAGTATCGCCGGACGATTTGCGCCCGGAGAAATAAGTCAACCAGGCAAGTTGCGACAGCGTTGATGAATCAGGTTCACCCGAACCTGCATCCACTATAAAAGGAGTTCGTCATGTCTAAGACTACTGTCGTACTGCTTGCCTCCCTGCTGTCCTGCTCCGCCTTCGCTGCCGACCATCATATGAAAGCCTCGGCATCGGCCTCCGCCGCAGCGTCCGCCGCCTCGATGGCTTCGGCAGCGCCAATGGCTTCCGCTTCCATGGCCGCTTCGGCCGCCGCTTCGGACGCAGCCTCCGCCAAGAAATCGGCCAAGAAAGCCAAGAAAGCCGCCTCGGCCGCAGCTTCCGCCGCCGCATCGGCAGCCTCCGCCGCTTCCATGGCTGCCTCGATGAAGTAAGCACAAAGCGAAAAACCCGCTATGGCGCAATGCCATGCGGGTTATTCCGGTACACCTGTTTGGCGGCTAGTGCCGCCAGCACACGAACTTAGGCGGACAGTGCCTTCAGGGCAGCTGCCAGACGGCTCTTGTGACGAGCAGCCTTGTTCTTGTGGATGATTTTCTTGTCAGCGATCGAGTCGATGGTCGACACGGAAGCTTGGAAGATGGTGGTAGCAGCAGCTTTGTCGCCAGCCTGGATTGCCTTGCGAACAGCCTTGATAGCGGTACGCAGGGTCGAACGCTGAGCGGAGTTGTGAGCGTTTTGCTTAACTGCTTGACGAGCGCGTTTGCGCGCTTGTGCGGTATTTGCCATTTGAGAATCCTAATTCGTTGTCAAAGTTCGTTTGCAAACAATAGCGTTTGCCAAACCGGTGCGGTGTTTTCAGAGCCGGCTGAACGTCGCTGCCTGCCTTACTGAATTCTGTACAGCCTTAAATTATAACGGGGTTTTGCTGCCAGGGCAATTCAAAATGTCGGGGCGTTGCCGCTTTCGCTATAATCAGCGCCCATGAACTTGCTCAAGACCCTCGCCGCTATTTCAAGCATGACAATGTTGTCCCGCATTACGGGACTCCTCCGCGAAGTCCTGTTTTTCCGCGCTTTCGGCGCGGGCGGCATGACCGACGCGTTCTACATTGCCTTCCGCATTCCCAACCTGCTGCGCCGCCTGTTCGCGGAAGGCGCCTTTTCGCAGGCTTTTGTGCCAATGTTGGCAGAATACAAAAACAAACAGGGCGAGGAAGCGACTCGCTCCCTGGTCGACCATGTGGCGACTGTCCTGGTCTGGGCCACGCTGCTGACCAGCGCAGTCGGTATTATAGGCGCCCCGCTGTTCATTTACCTGATTGGTTCGGGCCTGAGCAAGGATCCGGAATCGTTTGACGCCGCCGTCTGGATGACGCGTTTGATGTTCCCTTACATCGCCTGCATGTCCTTCGTCGCACTTTCCAGCGGCGTGCTGAATACCTGGCGCCAGTTCAAGATCCCGGCCTTTACGCCGGTGCTGCTGAACATCTCCTTCATCGCTGCCGCCCTGTTCCTGGCACCGCTCCTGAAGCAGCCGGTGTATGCGATGGCGATTGCCGTCATGGTGGGCGGCGTGCTGCAGGTTGCGATCCAGGTGCCGTCGCTGGTGAAGATCGGCATGCTGCCACGGCTGTCGTGGAATCCTCGCATCGGCCTGGCCGACCCGGGCGTACGCCGCATGCTGAAGAATATGGTCCCTGCCCTGTTTGCCGTCTCGGTGGCGCAAATCAGCCTGATGATCAACACCACCTACGCCTCCTGGATGCAGGAAGGCAGCGTGTCCTGGCTGACTGCCGCTGATCGCCTGATGGAATTCCCCAACGCGCTGCTCGGCGTGGCGCTGGGCACCATCCTGCTGCCTAGCCTGTCCAAGGCGAGCCAGGAACAAGACCATGGGGAATACTCGGCCCTGCTGGACTGGGGCCTGCGCCTGACCTTCCTGCTGGCCATGCCGGCGGCCGTGGGCATCGCCGTATTGGCATTGCCTTTGATGGCGACCCTGTTCCATAACGGTAAATTCACCGACTTCGCGGCCGTGATGTCGGCACAGCCTTTGCTGGCCTATGCTGTCGGCCTGGTCGGCATCATCCTGGTCAAGTCGCTGACGCCGGCTTTCTACGCGCGCCAGGACGTGCGCACGCCGGTGCGCATCGGCATCATTACCCTGGTCGCGACGCAGGTCATGAACCTGGCTTTCGTCTGGCAGTTCAAGGTGGCCGGGCTGGCGCTGTCGATCAGCGTGGCGGCGCTGCTGAACGCGGCCTTGCTGTACCGCGGCCTGCGCGCAAAGGGCATCTACGCGCCGCAGCCGGGCTGGCCGAAATTCCTGGTTCGCCTGCTCGTTGCCGTGGTCCTGATGGGGCTCGCGGGCTGGTTTGGCGCGCAGCAGTTCGATTGGCTGGGCATGCGCCACCACGCTTTGCTGCGCGGCGGTGCACTGTTCCTGGTGATCGGCGCTTGCGTCGTGGTGTACTTCGGCACCCTGTTCGCGCTCGGCTTCCGCGTGCGCGACTTCAAGCGCCGCGCAAAATAAGGACGGCGGGCCTCAGCGCCGCGGTGGCGCTGGTGGCGGCTCTTCGCGCGGCTGGTCGCCGGATTGTTCCGGCGGCTCCGGCTCCTTTGGTGGTTCCTGCGGTTCCTGCGGTGGTTCTTGCTGCGGCTCCTGTGGCGGCTCTGGCGGCTCCGGCGGTTCATTTGGCTTGGCGGTCCCCGGCGCCGTGCCCGGCTTGCTGCCTGGTTGCGAGCCATTCAAACCGCCTGGCTCGGTGCCAGTCATGCCGGTCAGCGGACTGCCCGGCTGCATGCCCGACCCCGGCTTGGCCGGCTGGCCGGGCTGCTGGCCAGCTTGCTGTCCATCTCCTCCCTTCGCTCCCGCGACCTGCACGCCTTCGCCACTGAATTTCCAGTCGGCCAGGCTCGTCTTGCCTTCAAACGCCACGAAGCGCGGCGGGAAGTTGCCGATCTTGATCGGCGTCGCCTTCGACAGGCTGTAAATGGCCAGGATGCCGCCGTTCTCGGTGGCTTTGACCAGCCCCCATTCTGCCTTGCCCGTCATCGGGTCGACATAAACACGGCGCAGGTGGCGGCGCAATTGCGGGAAGCGCGGGTCCTTCAGGAGTTCGGCAAAGGACTTCGGATAGTTTGGCTGGCCTTGCGGCGTGGCCGCCGCATAACTGGCCAGCGCATTGCTGTACTCCATGCCGATGTCGAGCAGTGCCTGTTCGGCCGCTGCGCGCTGCATGGTCGTGCCAAGGCGCAGCGACATGGCGCCCACCAGGCCGATAATCGCCACCAGGATCACTACGCTGACGTAGGTGAACCCGTGCTGCTTACCATTCCGAATAAGGCTTGCCGCTGCGGTCATTGCCGGGCGCTCCGCTCTTGATGTCTGCCACGCCGCCTTTGCCAACGTCGTCCGGCGGCACGATGGTCCAGCTATCGCTCTTTTCCGTGATCGGATCGATCGGGACCGCGCGCAGGTATTTCTTCTCTACCAGTTGCTCCAGGCTGTCCGGGAAGCGGCCGGTATCGCCGTAATACTGGTCGATGATGGCGCGCGTGCTGCGCAGGTTGTCGGCCAGGATGGTTTCCTTGGTCTTGTCCACGCTCGGGAAATAGCGCGGCACGGCAAGCGTCAGCAGCAAGGCGATAATGCCCAGCACCACCAGCAGCTCGATCAGCGTGAAACCCTTCTTGTTCACCATTTCTTGTACGGTACGCCGTTCAGGCCTACCTGCTCCGAAGTCGAATACACGTCATAAACATCCTCGCCTTCGCGCGGATCGTCGGCATCGCTGGCATAGCTGCGCTTGCCCCAGCTCTGGCCATTGCTGGCATTGCTGTCCGAGTTGAAAGGGTCGCGCGGAATGCGGCGCAGGAAGTAGATTTTGGCCCGCTTCGGGCTACGCACGTCGACCACGCCCTCCACCAGCACTTCCAGCGTGCGCGGATAACCGTTGCCCGTGATGGATTTGGCGATACGGCCTTCATCGTAGGCGGTCTTGTAGTCGTCCAGCGCTTTGCGGATCACGTGCAGCGCACTGCGCAGCTCCTGCTCGTTGCGGCGCTGGACAACGGTCTGGCCGACCGGGATCGCCAGCGCGGCGAGCAGGCCAAGGATGGCCAGCGTCACCAGCAATTCGATCAGGGTGAATCCGCGCGCGCGCATGCTTACTCTTTGCGCTCCGTGCTGGCAGGCGGCTGCACGGTATTGGCCGGCGCAGGTGCCGGCGCAGGCAGCGGCTTGGTCACGCTCGATGCAGGCCCAGGCTGGGTGTTCGACAGTGGCAGCTTTTGCGGCGCGGACAAGTCGGCCGGAGCGGTGCCTGGCGTGGGCACGGCCGTGGTGACGGCTTCCTGCCCGGGAGCCGCACCGGCTGCTGGAGCAGCCCCGGCCGGGCGGGCGCCAGGCAGCACGACGGTCTGGCGTGGCGCCACATCAGGCTTGCGGCGGAAGTTGGCTTCGGTGCCGGCCGAGAATTCCGCGACCGAGGTTTCCGGCCGCTGCAGGTTGCGCACCAGGTGCGGCGTGATCGACAGCACGATCTCGGTCTTCTGCTTGTCGTCCGTCTGCGTGCCGAACAGGCGGCCCAGGATCGGGATATCGCCCAGGCCTGGCACGCGATTGCCGGTGCTGCGCTCTTCGCTGTTGATCAGGCCTGCCAGCACCTGGTTTTCGCCATCCTTCAGTTGCAAGAAGGTGGAAGCCTGGCGTGTGCCGATCTGGTAGGCGGTGGTGCCGGTGGCGGTCGTCACCCGGTCGATCAGGTTGGACACTTCCAGCGCGATGCGGATGCCCACTTCATTATTCAGGTAGATGGTCGGCTCCGCATTCAGGGTCAGGCCGACATCGACATAGCTGACAGATTCGGAGGCAAAGCCGCCCGTGCCCGGAGAAATGGTGGTTGTGATCACCGGGACCTTTTCGCCGATCACGACCTTCGCCTTCTCTTTGTTGCGCACGCGGATGCGCGGGCTGGCAAGCAGGTTGGTGTCGCCGTCGTTCTTCTTGAGGTTGACAGTCGTCTGCAGTCCCGAGATGCCGATGGTGCTACGGTTGAGCGAATCGAGGTCGCGCAGGGTGAGGTTCTTGCCGTCGCCGCTCCTGCTGCCCAAAACGGTCAGCGTTGCGCTGCTTGGCCAATCCACGCCAAGCTGCAGCAGGCGGCTGCGCTTGACCTCCAGGATCTCGACGTCCAGCATGACCTCAGGCTCGGCCTGGTCCTGCGTGGCGATGATTTTCTCCGCCAGTTTCACGGCGTCGGCGCTATCGCGCAGGATTACCAGGTTGAGCTTTTCGTCAGCCACCACGTCGCGCGTCTTGAGGATGGTCTTGAGCGTGTTGGCAACCGTCTTGGCTTCCGCGTTCGACAGGTAGAAAGTACGCACCACGGTTTCCTGGTACTCCTTCAGCTTGGCCGCCGTGTTCGGGTAGATCAGGATGGTGTTGGCGTCCATCACCTGCTGCTCCAGCTGGTTCGTCATCAGCAGGAAGTAGATCGCCGATTCCACCGTGCTGTTCTTCAGCATGATGGTGGTGCGCGCGTCGCTCTTGACGTCCTTGTCGAAGATGAAGTTCAGGCCCGAGCGGCGCGAAATGATGTCAAACACCTGTTTCAGCGGCGCTTCGCGGAACTCGATCGTGATAGGCGTCTTGTATGCCTTGGACAGGCCGCTTTCAGCCGGCGCCTGCGGCATCTGCTCATTAATTTCGCGCATCATGGCGCGGGCGCGCGCATGGTCAGGCTTTTCGGCCAGGATGGTGCTGACGCGATTTTTGGCAGCCTCGTATTCCTTCTGCTCGAGCGCGGCGCTGGCCTGCGCCAGCAGCTTTTCATGGCGGTCAGCCATTTCCAGCGCACGCAGGCCGGCACGGGCGCGCTCGTTCTGCGGATCCATCGACAGCACGCGCTGGAAGTTTTGCGCGGCCTGGACGTACTTGCCCTCATTAACGAACTGGTCGGCTTGCTCCAGCATGCGCGCGCTGGCGCGGTCGCGGGTGTCCAGGTAGGCGGAGCGGTAGATCGCGTTGTCCGGGTCGCGTTTCATCGCTTCCTGGTATTTCAGCAGCGCTGCTTCCACCTGGTCTTTCTCCAGCAGGTTGCGGCCATCGCGATAGGCCATATCGGCCGCGCAGCCGGACAGCGCCAGCACCAGCACGGACAGCGACAGCGTTCTCAGACTTGGCTTCACTCAATCACTCCAATATTTAACTGCTGCACCTGGTTCATGGGCAGGTAGGTCATCGTCAGGGTCGGCGGTGCAATAGCATCCACTCGGTACATGCCGTCAATCTGCATGCCTTTTTTCACAACAAAGGTTTGCTCGCCCCGGCCAAGGTAGACTTCCCACTGGCCATCGGCGGCAGCTTTGCCCAGGAACTGGAACGGCAGCGGCGGCGCGGTGGGCGGCGGTGGCGGCGGCTTCAGTTCGGCTGCGGTCGGCGGCGGCGGTGGCGGATTCCAGTTCTGGCCACCGAACACCCCGTCCTTGCTCTTGAATGAGCCTTCGCCCACTGCGCCGATCAATTCTTCACGCGGCACCAGCCGCAAGATCGCCACCTCGCCGGGCGCTGCCTTGCCTGCACTGGCCGATTTCGCCGCTGGCGGCTCGCTGGCAGCCGGGGTACGCGCAGGCCGGCGCTCCACTGCTTCCGCCACCGTGTCGCTGGGCGCCTTGTCGCCGAACAGTACCAGCGCCGCGGCGCCCAGCAGCGCCACGCCCATCAGGATATGGCGCGGCTTCATGGTTTCTCCTTCAGGTACAGCGTGAAGCGCATGCGCGCCTCGACCACCGGTTCCGTAATGGTCTCGCGGCGGAAGGCGATATCGTCCAGCGCCGCGAACGGAATGGCCGACAGGGCCTGCATGCTGAACTGCCAGATATTCTGGTAAGCGCCCTTCACCGGCAGCGTGACCTGGTAGGCAGCTACGCCACTGGCCTTGTCCACGCTGAATTTGTAATCGCCCTGGTCCAGCGCCAGCCCGGTCTTGGCGGCGATGTCGAACAACTGCTTGACCTGCTGCTCCGCCTGGCGCTTATCGCCCAGCGTGGCGTAGAAGTGGGCCAGGTTCTCGTTGGCGGTCGGCGGCGGCGCAGCTTGCACCAGCACCGCTGGCGCCGGAGGCAAAGGCTCCGAAGCTAGCTGGCGCGCCTTGAGCGACCATGCCAATGCCAGCGCACCGGCCAGCAGCAAGGCCAGCGCAACACAGCCCGCAAGGCCAAGGCGCATGGCCGCCAGGCGTACACGCAACATCAAGGCGGCAACACTCATCGTGCCCTCCATTGGACTTCCACCTGGAAGCGCAGCGGACGGTTCGGGTCCTGGTCATTGATCTCATGGCGCAGCAGCGCAGCGCCGGCAAAGAATTCCTGCTGTTTCAACTGTTCGATGTAGCCGACCATATCGTCGCTGTTCTTCGCCTCGGCCGTGATTTTCAGCGTCTGCTTGCGCGGGTCGGGATCGAGCGCCAGCAGCGCCACGGCCGGCGTATTCGCGGCGGCAACCGCATCCTGCAGGTCGCGCCATGGCAGGTTCAGTTGCAGGATGGCGGCGTTGACGGCCACGGCCTGCGCTTCCGGAATGACGGTTTCCGGCTTCTTCGCTGGCGAGCGCACGGCGGCGGCCTGCTTACGCTGCTGGGCGCGCAGGCTTTCTTCGCGCGCCGCTTGCTGTTTTGCCGCCTGCACGCCAAACGCGCCGCCCGCCAGCAGCAAGCCCAGGCCCAGCAGGCCGGCAGCCAGCAAAGCCGGATGCACGCGATACAGCGTGCTGCGCCAGCCGGCAGTGGCGAAATCAATCTGCATTGGCCTCATGCTGCAGCTCCCAGGGCCGCAGTGGCGATGTGCTTGTCGCTGCTAGCCGGCTTGGCCAGCGCAGGGGGCACATCGCCGCTCAACTGGATCAGGGCCGGCGGCTGCAGGCCAAGCAGCAGCGCCTCGCGCTGCGCTGCCTGTGTCAGCCAGTAATGGTCGGCGCCGTGCGGAATGGCGACGTGGCGCACCGCACGCAGCTTGCCATCCTCGCAGGCGGCCAAGGCCAGCACGCCCTCTTGCGCCACGCCGAACCAGGCGTCGTTCTTCAGGGCGCCGGCATGGCGGTTCCAGGCCGCCACGAAATGGGGAACGATCGCCGTGACGCTCAAGGCATGCTGCGCTGCGGCGTTTTCGATGGCGCTTTTCAGCACACGCGGGATCGCGGCAGCCATGAATGGTGCCGCAGCATTCCAGTCCGCGCTGACATGCCAGGCGGCCGGGGTTTCGCCGTACAGCGTGTAGAAACGCAGTGCAGCTGCGCCTTCCAGGTCGGCCAGGCGGGCAGCCTGCACTGGCGGAGTCACCTGCCACAGGCGCACGAGTTCATCAGACAGGACAAAACTCGCGGCCGTGCCGGCAGCGTCCTGGCCCGCCAGCAGCGCTGCCAGGGCAGCCGGCAAGGCGCCGGCCACGCCGGCCGCCCCTGCCGCCAGCGCCTGTTCGGCCAGCAGTTCGGGTGCAGCCGAACCCCAGCGCCGCACGCGCAACAGGCGCATGGCCTGCGGTGTGACTTCGATGCGCAGCGATTGCGTGAAATTCTTAAGCATGCAAGGTCACCCGCTTGATTTCTGCCAGGGTCGTATCGCCGCGCCGCACCACTTCCAGCGCCGCATGGCGCAGGCTGCGCGTGCCGTTGGCATAGGCGGCCGCCTTGATCTGGCGGATCGGCCGTTTTTCCACGATCAGTTCGCGGATTTCATCGTTCAGGGTCAGGATTTCGGCAATCGAGCGGCGCCCCTTGTAACCGGTGCCGCGGCAATCCCCGCAGCCCTTGCCTTCCTTGAAGTTGTATTCGTAGACATCGGCACGCGCCAGGCCCACGCTGGCCAGCTCCTCGTCGGACGGCGTCACCTCGACCGCGCAATGCGGGCAATTGATACGCACCAGGCGCTGCGCCCAGATGCCGTTCAGTGCCGACACGAAGGCGTAGGGGTCGATGCCCATGTGGGTAAAGCGCCCGAACACGTCGAACACGTTGTTGGCGTGCACGGTGGTCAGCACCAGGTGGCCGGTCAGCGCCGACTGCACGGCGATTTCCGCCGTTTCGCGGTCGCGAATCTCGCCCACCATGATCTTGTCCGGGTCGTGGCGCAGGATCGAGCGCAAGCCCTTGGCGAAGGTCAGGCCCTTCTTTTCGTTGACCGGGATCTGCAGGATGCCGGGCAGCTGGTATTCCACCGGGTCTTCGATGGTGATGATCTTTTCGCGGCCATTGTGGATTTCCGTCAGCGCCGCATACAGCGTGGTGGTTTTGCCGGAACCGGTCGGCCCGGTCACCAGCAGCATGCCGTAAGCCTCCTGCGCCAGCGAGCGCAGGGTCGACAGCGAAGACTCGTCGAAGCCCAGCGCCTCCAGCGTCAGCGAGCCGTAGGATTCGATCATGGCGCGCTTGTCCAGGATACGGATCACCGCGTCCTCGCCGTGGATCGAAGGCATGATCGACACCCGCAAGTCGATCTCGCGCCCCATCGACTCCACGCGGAAACTGCCGTCCTGCGGCACGCGGCGCTCCGCGATATCCAGCTCGGCCAGCACCTTCAGGCGCGAAATGATCTGCTCCGCCACGTCGATGCCATTGACGGCCGTAGCATGGTCCAGCACCCCGTCCACCCGGTATTTGACGGCCAGGCCGCCGGCAGTCGACTCCAGGTGGATGTCGGAAGCACCGGCTTTCAATGCATCGTACAGGGTCGAATTGACCAGCCGCACGGCCGGGCTGGCCCCCTCCGACACGGAGGCAAACGACAGCACCGCCGCCGTCTTGCCATCGCGCCGCTGCCCTTCCCCGCCCGACACCAGGCTGTCGACGGCGCGCGCCGATTCTTCCTGTTTCGACAGGTAGGCCTGGATATCGGCCTGCAGCGCCAGCCGCAATTGCAGCGGCGCCGAGGCCGAACAGCGTGCCTGCGTCGCCAGCCAGGTCTGCAGGTCAAGGTCGAACGGGTCGGCAATCACGCCCACCGCCGCCCCATCGTGGGAGCGCAGCAGCACGCAATGGCGCGCCATGGCCTGCGACAGCGGCAGCAGGTCAAAGGCCGGCTCGAAAGACAGCATGTCCGCGGTTTCCAGCACGGCCAGGCCGAAAGGCTGGGCCAGCGCCCGCACCGCCATGCGCGGTTCGATGCCGGACAAATCTTCCAGCTCCTCCACCAGGCTGCGCTTGGACAGCGTGCTCTGCGCACGCGCCTTCGACAGCAGGTTTGCGTCAAGCACCGGCAGCGTCATGCCACTTCTCCGGCCAGGTCAAAAATCGGCATATACAAAAGCACCACGATAGCCCCCACCACCAGGCCGATGCCGGCCATCAGCAGCGGTTCAAAAGTACGGGTAAAACGGTCGATCCAGCGCCCGATCTCGCCGTCGTAGAAGGCCGCCGACTGTGTCAGCATCGCCCCCATTTCGCCGGTACGCTCGCCCACGCGCAGCATGCGCAGCGAAATCGGCGTCGTCAGTCCATTGGCTTCGAAGGCCGACGACAGCGGCAAGCCCGCCTCGATCATGGCACGCGCGCCCTGCAAGCCTTCTTTCACGTTGGCCGACACCATGGCCTGCACGGTGTCCACCGCATTCAGGATGGTGATGCCGCCTTCGCTCAGCATGCCCAGCGTCAGGTACAGGCGCGACAGCTCATAGATCTTCACCCGTTCGCCCACGCCCGGCAAGCGGGCCAGCAAGCGCGCCATGCCGCCGCTGCGCACCAGGTGGCGCACGCCGAACACCGCGCCGCCGATCACTGCGGCAATGCCGGCCACCAGCGGCAAGGTATGCGCGGCCGCAAACTGCCCCCAGCTCAGCATCACTTGCGACATCCACGGCAGGTTGCGCCCGGCGCCCTGGTACACCTCGGCAAAGCGCGGCACCACATAAGCAATCAGGAACAGCGACACGCCGCCGCCCACCAGCAGCAGGATGCAGGGATAGATGGCGGCGCTGACCAGCTTGGCGCGCACCAGGTCGACCCGCTGCTGGTAATCGATAAACCGTTCGAGGGAGCGCGGCAGGTCGCTGGTGCCTTCGGCCGCTTTGACGATGCCGACATACAGCGGCGGGAACAACTGCGGCTGGTCGGCCAGCACGGTGGAAAAGCGCTGGCCTTCGCGCAGGCCATCGAGCAAGCGTTCCAGCACGCCGCGCGTGGCTGGCGCCGATTCCTTTTCCAGCAGCGCTTCCAGCGCCTCCACCACGCCCAGACCCGCATTCAGCAGCGCCAGCAGCTCCTGGCTGAACAGCACCAGCGAGAGCGCCTTGGCTTTGCCGGCGCGCAGGCCCGCGCTGCGCGGCGTAATGGCGCTGACAAACAGGCCGCGCGCTTCTACCTGGCGGCGCGCATCGGCTTCATCGCGGCCATCGACCACCAATTGGCCGATAGCCATGTCCGGCGACAGGGTGCGAACGTCGAACTGCATCGCTCAAGCCGCGCTCTGTTTACTGGGCGCCGATGTCGGCGTTCTCGCCTTCGCCGCCCGGCTGGCCATCCTTGCCGAGGGAGATGATCTCGTATTCAGCCTTGGCGCCCGGCGCCTTGTACTGGTAAGGACGGCCCCATGGATCGGGCGGCACACCCTTTTTCAGGTAAGGACCATTCCACTTGGCGCCTGCCGTAGCCGGTGCCGCCAGCAGCGCCGCCAGGCCTTCTTCCGTGCTCGGGTAGCGGCCGACATCCAGGCGGTAGGTGTCGAGCGCCTTGTCGAAGGCTTCGATCTGCGCTTTGGCGACCGTGACTTCGGATTTACCCAGTTGGGAGAAATATTTCGGGCCAACATAAGCGGCCAGCAGGCCGATGATGACGATCACCACCAATAATTCGAGCAGGGTGAAGCCGGTGGCGCGGCGCTGACCTTGAAACTGTGCTACTTGCATCCGGGCGACTCCTAAAGATGACCGCTAAAGAACTCGCAAGCCTACCACGCGATTTAAGCAATCAACAACATTTTGCGCAATAGTGTGTGTCTTTCCAGTCATTAACAAAAAAAAACCGCCCGGACGGCACGCGCCAGGGCGGTTTTTCACTCTGCCAACTGCGCTCAGTCTTGCAGTTTGGCTTGGGCGCGATCCGAGTCAGCCGTAGGCACCGTGGTGTTGCCGGTGTTCACGTTGACCAGGGTGGTCGCCTGCACGGTACCGTTCAAGTCCTGGAACTGTACGCCGCCGACATAGCTCTGGTTGTCAGCCAGGCCAGCCCAGCTGACGCCAACCGTCGCATTGGCGCCGCTGTACACACGGCCTGGCAGGGCCACGGTGAACTCGCCGCCATTGTCGGCCGGGCTCACGATCCACGACGCCAGCTTGTGGTTCATGGCAGCCGGATTGTCACCGCCGTAGGCCACCACGCATACTTTGTAGGTGCCAGCCGCCGGCGAAGCGACTTGCACTGCTTCGTTGCTGCCGTCATGGCCGGAATAGCTCCAGCTGCCATCCGGCGCCAGCATGCCCAGGTCATGGTCATCGCTCACGGTGCCGGTATCCTTCTGGAACAGCGCAAAGCGCGCCGCTACCGTGCCGGCCGGGATGGCGATGTTATAAACCTTGATGTTGGCGGTGTCGGCGCCAGCTGCGCAGGCATCCTTCAGGGCTGCGGAGCTGACCGCCTTGGCTGCCAGCGTCACGCTGTCACCGAACGTGCCGGCCTTCAGGCCGCCCTTCAGCGCGGTCATGCGGCCGCTGAAGGTGGTGCGCACGGTGAACAGGCGGGTGCCGTCCGCCTTGTCGCCCGCCATCAGTGCCGGCGCGATGACCGGCTTGGCGGTGCGGGCCTGGATCGGGCTGCGCACGACGTGGTTGCCATCGCTCCATACCAGGCTGCCGAACTGCCACACGGTTTCCGGTGCGGTGGTGCGGGTCAGCTTGACGGTGAAGCTGCCGGTGGCGCCAGGCGCCAGGGTCAGCGTGGACGGCGTCACCACGGCGCTGAAGCCGGTCACCGAGGCGCTGCCGTTGTAGGTGGCCGTTGAGCCGCCCACATTGGTTACCTTGCGCTTGATGGTGACACTGTTCTGGATCGCACCGGCGGTGATCGATGCCAGGTTCAGGTTGTAGGTCTCATCCAGCGTGCCGTAGGTGATGCAGTCGGAAGCCGGCTGCACCAGCGCGCGGTTCACCTTGCACTGGTAGGCAACCAGATCAGCCTTGCCCATGTCGTACACCAGGCCGGGATCGTTGGCCTTGTTCGGCGCTACATGGCCAGCGCCTTGCGACCAAGGCAGCTTGCCGTTTTGCGCGCCTGGCAGGCCGTCGTCCAGCGTATCGTAGGCGGTAGTCATCAGTGCCGACTTGATGGCAGCTGGCGACCACTCCGGATGCGCCTGGCGCAGCAGCAGGCCCAGGCCTGCCACGTGCGGGCTGGCCATCGAGGTGCCCTGGATCGAAGCATATGCTTGCTGTCCCGGCGCACCCGCTGCTACCGCTGCCGTTTCGGCAGGGTTCAGCGGCGCTGCGTAGCTGGCGATCACGTCCACGCCAGGTGCCGTGACGTCCGGCTTCAGGATATTGCTGTCGCCCTGGTTCGGGCCGCGCGACGAGAAGCCGGCCATGATCGGCGCCGGCTTGATGCCCGGATAGAAGGCGCTCAGCGAAGCGGTAGCAGCTTGGGTGCGCGCGTAAGCCTTGATCGCGCTGCCATCGGCGGCGCTCACGTGCACCGTTGGCACCGAGTGGACTTCGCTCACCAGGCCGGAGCCATTGTCGCTCAACACCATGCCAACGCCGCCGGCATTCAGCACGGCCAAGCTCTTGTCGACGCGGGCGTTATTGCCGCGGGTGCAGATCACCACCTTGCCGGCTACCTTGGCCGGGTCCAGCATCACCTGGCCGGCCGGCGGCGCGGCGCTGAAGCACAGGCTGGCGTTGCCGCCGCCCACACCGGCGTCTTCGGCCCGGATCAGGGCCGCGTCAGGCAGGTTGTTCAGGTTGTTGGAAGCGCCGTAATACGTGGCGCCATTACCCAGCTTGACGTCAGCCTGGAACTTGCGGTCATGGGTCGACGCGCCAACCGTGGTCAGCCATGGGCTGAGGTGGGCCACGGTATTGTTTGGGCCCGCGTTGCCGGCCGATGCAGCCACGAAAACGCCGGCCAGCGAGGCGCGGTAGAACGCCTGTTCAACCGCGTCGCCGGTGCCGGTCTGCGAGCCGCCGATCGAGAAGTTGATCACGTTGACGCCATCCTTGACGGCGTCGTCGATGGCCTGCACCGAATCCGAGTTGTAGCAGCCGTTATTGACGTTGGTGCCGTCGGCAGCCCCCTCTTCAGCCGTGCTCCAGCACACCTTGTAAGCAGCAACGCGGGCACGCGGCGCCATGCCGGAAGTCAGGCCCATCGGCACGCCGCCGATGGTTGCCATCACATTGGCATTGCCGGCCGCGGTCGAAGCGGTGTGGTCGCCGTGGCCGCCGTGGCCGATGGCATGGCCGTCGGTGCCGGAGCTCGAATCGCGCGGCGAGAAGTACTCGGTCCAATGCTTGGGCTTGCGGGTAGCGAGGAAGCCGGAGTTATAGAACTTGGCGCCCACCAGCTTGTTATTGCAATGCAGGGCCGGGTCGAAGCCCTCGCCCGCCACGCAGCCGCCCTTGAAGGTCGCAGGCGGCGCCGTGAAGGCCAAGGTGCCGGACGGGTCGAAGGTCGGCACGTCGTTGGCATCGACGCGGTCGGCAAAGGCTGGGTTCTCCGGCCAGATACCGCCGTCGATCACGCCGATCACCAGGTTTTCACCCTTGACCTGGCTGCCGCCGGCAAATTGCGACCACAGGCCATTGATGGTGCTCAGGCCCAGGAAGCGCGTGGTCGACACGGTGTCCATGCGGCGCACGGCATCAGCCTGCACGTCGGCCACGGCCGGATTGGCTTTCAGCGCCAGCACTTCGGCATCGGTCAGCATCACGGCAAAGCCGTTCAGCACCACATCGTAATTGCCGACCACGGTCGGATTGCCGACGCTGGCCAGCACTTCATCTTTCTTGGCGCCCAGGTAGCTGACATAGTTTTGCACCTTGGACGAGCGGTAGTCGAACACTTCGCCCTTGGCAGGCTGGGTGGCAGCCAGGCCGGTGACGCCGCCGGTATAAGTGGCGGCCGGCTGGTCTTGCAGCTGGACGATATAAGCCTTGCGCTCTTCTTGCGCAGCGGCGGAAAGGGTAAAGCTGGACAGCAGCGCCAGCACGGCCAGGGCGGCTGGGCGTCGTTTCAAATTCAATTTCATGGATTCTTTTTCGGTTCAGGTTAGCGGGAAGGTTCAGCGCACGCGGCGACGGCGGCTGGCCAGGGCAAGGCCGCCCATGCCAAGGCCAAACAGTGCCAGGCTGCCCGGTTCCGGAACAGTGGAAATATCGTCGATCGCAAAATTCGCCATGCCACCGCCACGGAAGCACTTGCCGTCGCTGTCGCATTCCAGGCCGAATACCAGCACGTAGCTGTAGTAATCGGTCAGCTTGCCCAGGTTGAAATGCTGGAAGCTGAACTGGCCATCTTCCGGCGCGGCCAGTGCCAGGCGCACTGTCGGCCCCACCTCATCGCCCAGTGCGTTGTAGCCTTGGACCAGCAGCTGGCCCGCCATGTCCGGGAAGCTCTCCTGGCCGGCGCCCACGAAGCTGGCGTTCAGGCCATCCACGCGAAAAGCGGTATTGTCATTGCGGCCGAAGTAGAAGTAGCCGTCGTTCAAGCCGGTGTAGTACTGGGTGGGATTGTTGACCGGGCAATTGCCGGTGGCGCACGTTTCTGGTTCGCTGCCTTTGACAAAGGCCCCTACCATATCGCCCACCAGATCGCCGCCGTAGGCTTCGATCCAGTAATCGCCAATCAGCAAATGCTGGCCGGCCGTTACGAATGGCTTTTTAGGGGTGCCCTCGAAATTCAAGATCCCGGCCTGGGCTACGCCGCCAATGGCTAGCGCTGCCGCCACCAGGAATTGCTTAGTAAAAAATTTCAACGTCGATTCCTCTACGAATTGTCATCATGAAGGGCGTCCGGAACTTGTGGTCCGCACCGCCCGGCTCCACTAAAACGTCGTTGCTTATCGAGCAACTTTACTTGTGGAAAGTTTTCTAACCACAAGTTGCCGGTAGGAAGCATTATTCATGCCAAGAAAATAATTATCAAAAGAATCAATATGTTATCTTGGCAAGATTTATTTAACTACAAAAAGTGTAAAGTTTTCCGACACTTTGCAGACGATTGAAAGACAAAAAGCCGACACTTGGCCGGCTTTTTGCTAAGGGGATGGGATATCAGCGGTCGAGCGCGCCGCCCAGCTGGCATTTACCCGCGACACACACCGCGCCCGGGTCGGCGATGAAGCGGCAGTCGCTAACCATGCCGGAGCGGGCATTGGCTTCGCTGCGCTCCTTGCGGTAGCGTTCCGCCAGTTGCGCCAGCTTGGCCGGATCGGTGCGCGCGGTTGAATAGGCGAGGTAGCCTTCCGGCCCGCCGCAGGATTTGGCGCCCAGCGGCAGCGTGCGGCATTGCTGGTCGCTGTCGCAGGCAGTATCGCTGCCCATTGCGCGCAATTGGGACAAGGTATCGGGATTGGCATGGCTGCAGGCAGCGGCGCCCAGGCAGGCCAGCAGGATGACGAGCTGTTTCATGAGCGACTCCGGTAGCGATAAGCAATCATCGGCCCTGCCGCCCGCCCGGTCAACTGTGCGGCGGGGTGAGTCCAATAAAAAGTCCGCCCAGGCATGCGCGGCTGCGCAGCCTGGGCGGACCTGGTACTGCCTGCTACTGCTTAGTCCTGCAGCTTGGCCGCCGCCACACGGTCGGTCTCGGCAATCGGAACGGCCGCAGAGCCCGTGCTGACATTGACCAGGGTGGTTGCCTGCACCACGCCATTCAAGTCGAGGAACTGGGCAGCGCCGACATAGCTCTGGTTATTGTCGAGGCCAGACCAGCTGACGCCCACCGTGGTGTTGTTGCCTGCCACCACTTTGCCAGGCACAGCCACGACGAACTTGCCGCCCACGTCGGCCGTGGTCACAACCCACGATGCCAGCTTGTGCACCATGGCTTGCGGCGTCAGGCTGCCATAAGCGACCACGCACACGTTGTAGGTGCCGGCCGCAGGCGATGCCAGCTGCACCGACTCGTTGCTGCCATCGTTGCCGGAGTAGCTCCAGGCGCCGCCCGGCGCCAGCACGCCCAGGTCGTGGTCATCCGACGCGCCGGAGTCGTTCTGGAACAGTGCGAACTTGGCCGCCACCGCACCAGCCGGGACGGTCACCTTGTAGACCTTGACGTTGGCGGTATCGACACCGGCCGTGCACAGGGTCTTCAGGGTGGCGGAGCTGATGGCCTTGGCCTCCAGCGTCACTGCATCGCCGAAGCTGGCTGCCTTCAGCCCGCCTTTCGCATAGCCCATGCGGCCGGAGAAGCCGGTCAGGACCGGGAACAGGCGGCTGCCGGAGGTCTTGTCGCCGCTCAGCAGGCTTGGCGCCGTAACCGCTTTGCCCACCTTGGCCTGCACCGGAATGCGCACGCTATGGCTGCCGTCGTTCCAGGTCAGGCTGCCGAACTGCCAGGTGTTGGCCGGCGCGCCGTTCGGGGTCAGCTTGACGGTGAAGCTGCCGGTCTGGCCGGTCGCCAGCGTCAGCGACGATGGCGAGACTACGGCGGTAAAGCCTGGCAGCACAGCGCTGGCCGTGTAGGTAGCTGCCGGCCCCACATTGGTCACTTTGCGGCGTACCGTGGTGCCGACGCCGCCCAGTGCCGAGGCGACCGTGATCGATGGCAGGTTCAGGTTATAGGTCTCGTCCAGCGTGCCGAAGCTGGTGCAATCGGCTGCCGGCACGGCTGGCCGGTTGACCTTGCACTGGTACTGCACGTAGTCGGCCTTGCCCATGTCATACACCAGGCCCGGGTCGTTCGCCTTGTTCGGGTCGACATGGCCGGCGCCCTGCGACCATGGCAGCAAGCCGTTCTGGGCGCCTGCCAGGCCATCGTTCAGGGTCGAATAGGCCGTGGTCATCAAGGCCGACTTGATGGCCGCCGGCGACCAGTCCGGATGCGACTGGCGCAGCAGCAGGGACAGGCCCGCCACGTGCGGGCTGGACATCGAGGTGCCCTGGTAAGACTCGTAAGCCGCTGGCGGCACGAAGCTGCCCGCCACCACGGCGCTGTGCTGGGCTGGCGTCAAGGCTGCCGACACGCTGGCGATGATGTCCACGCCCGGCGCCGTCAGGTCAGGCTTGAGCACGTTGGCGTCGCCCATGTTCGGGCCACGCGACGAGAAGCCAGCCATTACCGGCGCCGGCTTGCTGCCCGGGTAGAAGCTGCCAATTGCGCTGGTGGCGGCCGCGCCCTGGGCCAGCGCATAGGCCTTGATGGCAGTGCCGTCGGCGGAGCTGACATGCACGCTCGGCACCGAATGCGCTTCGGCAACCAGGCCGCTACCGTTGTCCATCATGATCATGCCGACGCCGCCGGCATTCAGCACGGCCAGGCTCTTGTCGACACGGGCATTGGTGCCGCGGGTACAGATCACCACCTTGCCGGCAACCTTGGCCGGATCCAGCAGTACCTGGCCAGCCGGCGGCGAACTGCTGAAGCACAGGCTGGCGTTGCCGCCGCCCACGCCTGCATCCTCGGCACGCACCAGTGTAGTTTGCGGCAGCGCATGGGTGTTGAGCGACGCGCCGGTGTATTTGGCGCCGCTGCCCAGGGTGGCGTCGGCCACCAGATTGCGGTCATGGGTGGAAGCAGCCACCGTGGTCAGCCACGGGCTGATGTGGGCCACCGCGTTGGCGGGGCCGCTATTGCCGGCCGATGCGGCGACGAACACGCCGGCCAGCGAAGCACGGTAGAAGGCTTGTTCGACAGGGTCGTTGACCGTGGTCTGGGAGCCGCTGATCGAGAAGTTGATCGCGTTTACGCCATCCTTGACGGCATCGTCGATCGCCTGCACCGAGTCAGAATTAAAGCAGCTGTTGGAAGCGCCGGTGCCATCGGTGGCGGCCGGATCGTCATAGGTCCAGCAGACTTTGTAGGCAGCGACGCGCGCGCGCGGAGCGATGCCGGAAGCAGGTCCCATCGGAATGCCTGCCACTACGGCTGGGACATTGCTGTTGCCGGCTGCAGTCGAGGCAGTATGGTCGCCATGGCCGCCATGGCCGCTGGTGACACCATCGCTGCCGATATTGGAATCGCGCGGCGAATAGAATTCAGTCCAGTTCTTCGGGCGGCCGCTGGCCAGGAAGCCGGCGTTGTAATACTTGGCGCCTACCAGCTTGTTGTTGCAGTGGGTCGCCGGATCAAAGCCCTCCCCTGCCACGCAGCCGCCGGTAAACGAGGCCGGGGCCGAGGTGTAGGCCAACGTGCCGCTGGCATCGAAAGTCGGCACGCCATTGCTGTCAACGCGGTCGGCGAAAGCTGGATTTTCCGGCCAGATGCCGCCGTCGACGATGCCGACCACCAGGTTTTCGCCCTTGACCTGGCTGCCGCCGGCAAATTGCGACCACAGGCCGCCCGCCGTGCTCAGGCCCAGGAAGCGCGGCGTGGAAATGGTATCCATGCGGCGCATCGAATCGGCCTGCACATCAGCCACGGCAGGATTGTTTTTCAGGGCCAGCACTTCGCTGTCGGTCAGCAGTGCGGCAAAGCCGTTCAGCACCACGTCGTAATTGGCAATCACTGTCGGATTGCCGACGCTGGCCAGCACGTCGGCCTTGCGGTCGCCCAGGTAGCGCACATAGTTTTGCACGTTTGGATCGCGGTAGTCGAACACTGCGCCCGGTGCCGGCTGGGTGGCAGGATAGCCGCTGATTCCACCGACATAGGTCGTCGCCGGCTGGTCGCTCAGTTGCACGATATAGGTTTTGCGCGCCTCTTGCGCGCCGACGCTCAGGGTCAGGCTGGACAGCACGGCCAGCACGGCCAGTGCCGCTGGACGCAGTTTCATGGTCATTTTCATGTAGTTTCCCGGTTCAGGTTAGCGAAAGAGCCTCGGCTTAGCGCACACGGCGGCGGCGGCTGGCCAGGCCAAGCCCTGCGATGCCGAGGCCGAACAGCGCCAGGCTGCCTGGTTCGGGAACGGTGACGATATCGTCGATCGCGAAGTTGGCCAGGTTGGAGTTGCGGTTGCAGTTACCAGAGGCATCGCAGGCGTAACCGAGCACACGCACGAACGCAAACTGTTCTTTGATCGAGCTCAGGTCGAAAGTGCCGAAACGGAACTGGCCGCCAACCGGGCCGGACAGGCCGAGCTGGCGCGCCGCCCCCACCGCTTGGCCCATGGCATTAAACCCTTGCAGTACCAGCATGCCGGCGACGGCTGGGAAACTGGCCTGGCCATTGCCGATGAAGCTGGCGCGCAAGCTGCCGAGCCGGAACAGGGAATCGTCATTCATCCCAAAGTAAAAATAACCGTCATCCAGGCCGGTGTAATACTGGGATGCATTATTGGTCGGGCAGCTGACTGCGAAGCAGCTGGCAGGATCGCTGCCGTCGACAAAGGCGCCGACCAGGTCGGTGCTCAGGCCGCCGCCATAGGACTCGATCCAATAAGAGCCGACCTTGATGTGGTCGCTGGCGAAGACGAAAGGCGAATCGACCTGGCCTTCAAAATCGAGTACGCCTGCCTGCGCAACACTGCTCACTGCCAGCGCTGCCGCACACAGGAAATGTTTGATCGCCTTGCCTGCGCGATGTGTTTGGTTCTTAGAAAAATTAGCCACGGAATCCCCTGGATGGTTGAACTCTCGAAAATGGCGCCCTACCTTGTGGATAGGCGCCTGACTGCAATCTATTGCCTACAACACAACTTTACGCACGGCTACGCGCGCGTGGGGGACGGCGCACGCAAAAGTCATGCCAAAACAATATTTCCAAAAGAATCAATCAGTTGATCTCGTGCCATTATTGGCACTTAATCAAACTGTAAAAATCTTCGACAAATCGGGATGGGGAAGGACGGGGAATTGCGCCACGGCGTGGGCACGGTTGTTGACGCCGAGCTGGCGGTACAGGCGCTGAAGGTGGTTTTTGACGGTCAAGGGGCTGATGCCGAGCAGGCGGCCGATTTCCTCGTTGCTCTTGCCCTCGCGCAGCCACTGCAGGATTTCCGCCTGGCGCGGCGAGACTACCGGTGCCTGGACCACCGTGGCAATGCGCTGCAGCGCCAGGTGCAGGTAGGGCAGCAGCAATTGCAGCAGCCAGGATTCGCGGAAGCCGGCCGCCGCAGGCAAACCAAGCAGGACAATCGCGCTGCCGCCATATGCCAGGGGTCCAGTGGCATGCAGCAGGCCATGGCCCATGGCGCCTGCCTGCAACACCAGCGGCAGTCCCCCGCCCTGCTGCCACTGGCGCAGCCAGGCCGGCGCCGGGCCTTGCTGCGCGTCGCACAGCAAGTCGCGATCGGACTGCGCAAGCACCGTGCTGTGCAGGCACTCCACCTTGCGCGCCCGGCCCAGTTCGTCAAGCTGGATACAGAGCAGCACGCCGTGCGGCAGCAGGGCCTGCAAGGCGCCCTGGCTCCACAGGAATAGCTCGCTCTGCGTGGCAATGCCGTGCGCCCCGTCGATGGCGTGCAGCAGGTATTCCTGTTCGCGCGCGTCGGGACTTAGCATTGGGTGTGGAAGCGGTAGCCGCTGCCACGCACGGTCTGGATCGCTTCGTGCAGGCCGCTCGGCTGCAGCGCATTGCGCAGGCGCCCCACATGGGCGTCGACCGTACGTTCATCGAGGAAGACGTGGCTGCCCCACACCTGGTCCAGCAATTGCGCGCGGCTATGCACGCGGCCCGGGTGGTGCATCAGGTAGTTCAGGAGGCGAAATTCCACGCGCCCCAGGTTCAACTGGCGGTCGCCCGCGGTCACGCTCAGGGTATGCGGATCGAGGCGCAGGCCCGCCACCTGCAATGCGCCTGGCATGCCTGCCGGCCGCCGGCGCCTTAACACGGCATGCAGGCGCGCGATGGTTTCACGCGGGCCGAAAGGCTTACAGATGAAATCGTCGGCACCGCTTTCCAGCGCCAGCACCTTGTCCTGTTCGGCGCAACGCGCGCTCAGCATCAGGAGCGGCAGTTCGCTGGTGCGCGGCGTGGCGCGCAGCTGGCGGATCAGTGACAGGCCGGACTGGCCCGGCAAGTCCCACTCCAGCAACACGGCTTCCGGCAAGGTTCCCTGCAACGCCGCGAGTGCCGTCATCGCATCGCCGTGGCACTGCACCGCATAGCCCGCCTGCCCCAGGTTATGGGCCAGCAGTTGCTGCACAGCGGGGTCGCTGTCGATGACGAGAATGTTGAAGGACATGGCAAAAAACGCAGGTCGTTATGCGGAAAACTATGAATCATGCCAAGTCCTGCACACTAATACAATTTTAATTAAGTATTAATATTCTGCCGAAATAAATGCCCCTTCCCGCTCTACGACTTACAAATGAAAAGGCACCTTGGGAGCCGAAACTCCCAAGGTGCCTGTGGCGTTTGTGCAACCGCAGTGTTTAAGCGCGGCGGCGGGCGAAGGCCAATACCAGCAAGCCGAGTGCAGCCAGGGCCAGCGAAGCCGGTTCCGGCACAGCGGCGGGGGCAGCAACGGTGGCGATCGCATCATTGATGCTGAGGATTTGCAGGTCGGGGCTGCCATCGGCCGCTGGAACGAACATCAGGTCGAGGATCTTGCCCTTGATCGGATTCTGGTCGATGTCATAGGCCACCACGCCGAAATTGGAATTCAGCAGCGCCGACGGATCGCCGGAGACCGTCAACAGGAAGCTGAACACACCGCCAAACACGCCCTGGTACAGCACATCGTTCTGGTTGCTCGAGTTCAGCATGGCAAAACCGCCCGGCACGGCGGCGGCATCGCCCCCTGGCGAGAAATTGGCCGGGTCCAGGTCGAAGCCCTTCAGCTGCGACATGGTCGCGGTCGCGGCAGGCGCGCCGTCCACGCCGTTGAAGGTGAAGTCCAGGTAGCCTGGGCGATTAGCGCCATAAATTGCGGTATCCAGCGTGACCAGGCGCATGACGTCAGCCATGGCGTGGCTGCTGGCGCCAAACGCCAGCAGCAGCGCCGCGATGCGCAGGAAGCGGGTGAAGAATTTGGTTTGCATGATTTGCGGTCCTTAGAAGCTGCCGTTGAAGACTTTTGGCGTGTAGTTGATGGCTACACGTTTCGGATTATTGAATTGCAGCTGCACGGTCGCCTGGGCACCGGCAGCCAGCGAAGGCGCCGCGGTGATGTACGGCATGCCGTCGACATAGCCGGTGGCATTGGCCAGGGTCACGCCTGCCGGCAGCCCTTGCAGCACGTACTGCACTGGCGCGGCGAGGTCGGCGCCGCTGGTGTTGGTCAGCCAGGCGGTAGCAGTGCCCACGCTGCTGAAGCGGCCTTGCACCACGCCGGAACGCTGGATCTGCACGCTGGCAGTCACGTCCACATACGATGGCGCGAGGTTCAGGCTGATCACCACCGGGTCGTGGTCGGAAGCGCGGTAAGGCAAGCTGTTGTACAGGGCCTGGGCGGCGGCATTCTTGCCATCCAGGTTGTAGTCCAGCACCTCAGGCTCGTCGGCGTTGATATTCCACTCCATGGCGCCGGCCACTTGCGAGCTCATGGCAGCGCTGGCCAATGCGTGGTCCAGGTAACCGCTCTCACCGCCAAACACATAGGAGTGCGGCATGCCGTTCGGACGCACGAAGCGTTCGAGCTGGTTCTCGAAGCGCACCTGGCGCTCGGCGGCGGTCAGGTACATGATCGGGTCTTCCATGCCGTAGGCATTGAAGTCGCCGATCAGCAGCACGTCAGGATCGCCGGCCGCTGCCACCACTTGCGGTACAAAGGTGTCAGCCAATTGCTGCGCCTGTGCCACGCGGTCCGCGTTGTAGCAGCTCTGGCCATCGCCCTGGTCGGTATTGGCACCGGTGGCGCCGTTGCAGCGTTTGGACTTCAGGTGGTTGACGACCACGCTGAACTTCGCGCCGTTGTAGGCCTTGAAGGTCTGCGCCATTGGCGGACGGTCATTGACGGCCGCTGCATCGGACAGCGCACCGCCAACCAGCGACACTTTGGCAGGCTTGTAAATCATCGCCACGCGGATCGCATCGGTGCCGGTCGCTGCCGGCTTTGGCACGTAGGCATATTCCACATTGCCATAGGCAGCATTCAGGCTGTCGACCAGGTAGCTGGTGGCGTAGTCGCCGTTGTTCTGGATTTCCATCAGGCCCACCACGTCGGCATCGATGGTCTTCAGTTCCGCCACGATCTTGTCGCGCTGGCGCACGAACTCGGTCATATTGTCGGCGCCGCGGCAATTGGCCTTGCTGGTGCCGGTGCCGAGGGTGCAGCCCTGCCCCGTCTGTCCCAGCACATCGGTGCCGTCCGTGAAGGTGGTGAAGAAGTTCAGCACATTGGCGCTGGCAACTTTCAGGTTGCCGGCAGCGGCGTCCGGCGCTGCGATGCGTGGATTATCGCGCGAGAAGACCGGGGCTTCGGTCGGCTGCAGCTTGAAGCCTGCACCGCCGCTGCCCAACGCGCCGAAATCGATCACGCCGGTCAGGCCGCTGACGGTGTAGCCGGTACGCACAGTGCCATCCTGGTCCAGGTATGGCACTGTGGTCGGCGTGACGAACAGGCCGTCGTCCAGCGTGATCATGTTGGCCGCGTTTTGCGCGGCCAGCGCTACCGCGTCAGCGCTGCGTGCAGGATAGCGGTTGGTCGGAATTTCGCGGCGGCCAACGGACAGCGTCAGCTCACCGCGGCTGCCCAGCGAGTCGGTGGCATTGACGGTCAGCGCACCCGGAAAACGCACCAGCATGCCTTCAACATTGGCCAGGTTCGTGCCGAGCAGGTCAATATTGGCAGGCGTGATGCTGTTGCCGGTGCTCTGGGTAACGATGCTCGTCACGGTCGACAACTCCGTATAGGAGCGCGTTGCACCGCTTGGCTTGTACTCGGTGACGGTGCCGCTCACGCGCACCAGGTCGCCCACGTTCACGCTCGCCGCGGTCGCGCCCATGTAGACGAACATGCCGTCGGAGGTGTTCGGATCGCCATCACCGGCCGCATCCTGGATGAAGAAGCCGCTACCAACCTTGGCAGTCACCACGCCTTCGGTGGTCAGCTTCGCGCCGTTGAACGGGCTGGTGGCGCCCGAGCCCTGGATCTGCGGAATCCTTACGACAGTGCCCGCCCCCACTTCTACAGTGAAGTTGACCGTGCAGCTGGCTTCCTGCCCCTGATCGTTGGTGAATTTGACGGCAACCGGATAAGAACCCGCCGCCACGGATGGCGACGCGACCAGCGACACGCTGGCGCTGCCGCCAATGTCGGCTGCCGGCGTCAGGCTGCCCAGGCTCAAGCCCGATACGGCAGCGGAAGTGATGACCGCGCCGTTGACGATGCCATCCGCATCCGAGGCCGACAAGGCGACGCTGCCACCTGCGCCGAAAGTCAGCTTGGCGGTAGCCGGGCATACCGGCACGATAGGTTGCGGCACTGGCCCGTTGTTGCACATATTGGCCGGCGACGCGGCAGTACGGAATTGCGGTGCGACGACTGTAAAGTCGGCGGAGTTATTGTTGGTGTCGGTGCAGCCGTTATTGGCGCGCAGCAGACTGGTGGTCGCGCTCATCGCAGGCGCCGCCGCCGTTTCCGAGAAGTTGGCCGCGCCGTAGCCGACCACGTCCTGGATCGTAGCGCTGCTTGGCTGGGGGCCAGTCAGCGCAATATTGTTATTGACCAGCGCTACCTTGCCGGAAGTGCCGCTCATGTTCACGCTGGTGCTGGAAAAGTCGCCGGCAAAGTCGGCGCCGACCGCGAGATTGCTGCTGGCCAGTTTGACCAGGAAGTACTTGCCGGGACCGATCTTGGCGTCGGCCGGCAGTTCGGCCTTGCCCCAAGTCGAGCCGGCCGAGGCTGCATACTGGATCGTCCAGCCGCCCACGGCCACTTCGCTGCTGCCGCGGTTGAACAGTTCAACGTAATCGAAGCGCAGGGTTGCGCCGTTATTGCCGCCCGCGCCGTACATCTGGCTGATCACCACGTCGGCCGCGAAAGCCGGCTGGCAGGCCAACAGGGCGGCCAGCGCGGTAGCGCGCAAAGGAATGCGTTTGTTCATGAAAATGTGTACCCCCAGAGTATTTACCAAAAGGAATTTTTTATTGTCCTTTTGCATATTAACTGTTTGATATGACTAATTAGTGACACACGATTAGTCCGAACGGACTAATGGGGATACGGCCGTGCCAGCGGTTCTCCTATGAAAAGCCCCTGCGCCGGCCACGCCACGCTGCGCCAATATGCTTCGATGGCGGTCGCGCCGCTGAGGTAATGCTGCAACAGGATTTGAGGGTGGGGAAATTTCTGCCAATGGTTGCAGGGTTCGCTGACCGTGCCATAGCTGGCCGTGGCGCCCGCCTCCAGCCAGCGCAGGCTGCTCATCTGCCCGCTGCCCAGCAGATCGCCGCCATAAGAAGTCAGGTGGTCAGCCAATGCCCCGGGCAGGAAGCGCAGCGTCTCCAGCTTGCCGACTTGCGCCAGGCCGGTCTGGTAAAACATGATGTCCTGCGCGCCTTCGAGCGTGTCCTGCCGCAGGGTATGAATGGTCAGCTTGCGCGCCGGGATGGCCCCGCTGGGTGGAAAGAAGCGCGCCCGGGTATTGCGCGTGGCTTCACTGGTCTGCAGGAAGTAGGCGCCGGCCTGCGGCACGCTGAAACCGGCCGCCTTGCCGCGTTCGGCCACGGCACGCGCCACGTCCAGCGGTTCGGCCGGCAACAGCATAGACAGACGCATGCCGGGCGGAAGCACCTTGGCATTGAAATACGGATTCTTGCGACCGGGGGCACAACTGCGCTCGCATTGCGCCGCATCGAAGCCCAGCGTGTAGGCCGACGTCAGGCTATTGCATTCAACCGCGTATGGCGCCGTCCAGGCAAACAGCACGGCGCGCGCGTCCGCAGGAAGCTGGCGGTCAATCTCGTCTTTCAGGCGCGCGAAAGCGTCGGCATCGAGCTTATGCTGCTTGCCCGGAATACGGACGTGGGCAATATGCGCCGGTGGAATGCCGCGCAACTGCGCATAGTAGGCGCCCAGCGCCACACTGGCGGGATCTGCATCGTTGACGACGAGCCCGAGCTGGGCCGGCTGGAGTTCGGCGCGCGCCCCGGCTGCGAGCAGCAGGAGCGCGGCAAAAGCGCAGCGTTTAGCCGCGATGGTAGACATCCTCGAAGCGGACGATATCGTCCTCGCCGAGGTAGCTGCCCGACTGCACTTCGATCAGGTGCAGCGGCAGCTTGCCCGGGTTTTCCAGGCGATGGCTCATGCCGATCGGGATATAAGTCGACTCGTTCTCGGTCAGCAGCGTCACCTTGTCGCCACAGGTCACCCGTGCAGTACCCGACACCACCACCCAATGTTCGGCGCGGTGATGGTGCATCTGCAGCGACAGCTTGCCGCCCGGGTTGACGATGATGCGCTTGACCTGGAAGCGGTCGCCCATGTCGATGCCCTCGTACGAACCCCAAGGCCGATACACCTTGGTGTGGTGCAGGTGCTCGGTGCGGCCATTGGCCTTCAGGTGATCCACCACCTGTTTCACGCGTTGCACATGGTCCTTGTGCGCCACCAGCACTGCATCCGACGTTTCCACGATCACGAGGTCCTGCACGCCAATGGCTGCCACGATGCGGCCCTCGGCGCGCACCAGGCAGTTGCTGGCGTTGTCGGTGTACACATCGCCGCGCGTCACATTGCCATCGCCGTCGGACTCCAGCACGTCAACCAGCGCCGACCAGGAGCCCACGTCGTTCCAGCCGATCGACGCCGGCGCCACAACCGCCTGCCTGGTGTGCTCCATCACCGCATAGTCGATGGAATCCGATGGGCAAGCCGTGAACGCCGCTTCGTCGAGGCGGCAGAAGTCCAGGTCGCGATAGCCCTTGCTCACCGCCTCTTCGCTGAGCCTGGCCATCTCGGGCTGGAATTGCGCCAGCTCTTTCAGGTATGCGTCGGCGCGGAACAGGAACATGCCGCTGTTCCAGAAGAAGTTGCCGGCTTCGATAAAGCCCTGTGCCGTCTCGCGGTCTGGCTTCTCGACGAACCTGGCGACCTTGAAGCAGCCTTCGGATTGCAACGGCTCGCCGCTCTGGATATAGCCATAGCCGGTTTCCGGCGCGGTCGGCACGATGCCGAAAGTGGCCAGGGCGCCGCCCTCGACCAGCGTAGCTGCGCGCTGGATCGCAGCGTAGAACGAGTCCACATCCTTGATCACATGGTCGGCCGGCAGCACCAGCATGACCGCCTGCGGATCGATCGCTTTCAGGTAATGGGCGGCGGCGGCCACCGCTGGCGCGGTATTGCGGCCCACGGGTTCCAGCAGGATGCCGAGCGGAGCAACGCCAATCTCGCGCATCTGTTCAGCCACCAGGAAGCGGTGCTCATTGCCGCAGACGATGAGCGGCGCCATCATGCCGTTGCGGCCACCCAGGCGCAGCACAGTCTCCTGCAACATCGTCTTGTCCGATACCAGCGGCAGCAACTGCTTCGGCAAGGCCGCACGCGACAAAGGCCACAGCCGGGTGCCGGCGCCGCCGGACAGGATGACGGGATAAATTTTCATATTAAAGTTGTCTCTTTGGCAACATTATGCGCGGCACGCCGGGTCGCGCGGCGATCCCGCGCATTCGCCCAACCGCCGCCTTCTGCTTGCGAAATATGCCGCATTTCGCCAGCGCGGTCGACACTATACTCTTTGAACACGATTAATTCGTCGAGCGTAACGTCTGGTAAGACCCGAGTATATTCGAACAACACGCTGCGGACTACCCTTGCTCCACTGCGAATGTGGCTGCCGTGCCCTATCCACGTTGGCCCGATGATGGTGGCGCCGGCCTCGATGCGGCAACCGGAGCCGATATACACCGGCCCGACGATGCGCGTTCCCTCCCAGTCGATGCTGGTGTTCAGGCCGACCCACACGCCCTCTTCCACCTGCACGCCCGGCACTGTCATGTGCGCCACGCCACCGGTGAGCACCCCTTGCAGCACTTCCCAGTAGTCCTTGACGCTGCCGATATCGATCCAGTCGAACTTGCGCGTCTGGCAGTAGAACGGCAGCCCGCGCTGCGCCAGCAGCGGGAACAGCTGCGAGCCGATGTCGAACTCCTGGCCTGAAGGAATCAGGTCGATCACCTCCGGCTCAAAAAGATAGATGCCGGTGCTGGCGCAATTCGACTTGGCCTGCACACGAGAAGGCTTTTCCTGGAATTCGAGCACCCGGCCATCGTCGTCGCTGACCACCACGCCATAGCTGCTCACCTTATCCCACGGCACTTCGCGCGTGATGACTGTAGCCAGCGCACCCTTGCGCCGGTGCTCATACAGCGCCGATTTCAGATCGAGGTCAATCAAGGCATCGCCGCACAGCACCACCACCGTCTCATCGAAGAAGCCGCCGAACTCCTGGATCTTCTTGATGCCGCCGGCGGAACCAATCGGCTGCGGCACCACCTCGCCCTGGTCATTGGTATACCCCTCGAAGGAATAGCCGATCTGCACGCCGAACTGGTGGCCTTCGCCGAAATACTCTTCGATTTTCTCGTGCAGGTAACTGACGTTGACCATGATCTCGCTCACGCCATGGCGCTGCAAATGCTCGACCAGATAGGCCATCACGGGCTTGCCGAGGATCGGGATCATCGGCTTGGGCAGTTCATAGGTCAAAGGGCGCACCCGCGTGCCCTTGCCGGCCGCCAGAATCATTGCTTTCATGGGTTGTCCTCTTCCAAAATCAGCTCGGGTGCGGAGTACAGGCGTTCGTAAGCTGCCAGCAGCTTGGGCGCCTCGTACTCCCATTCGAGCTCATTGACCACGCGGTTGCGCCCATAAGCCCCCATGCGGGCGCGCCGCTCCGGATCGTCCAGCAACTCGACGATCTTCACCGCCATGTCGACCGGGTCATTCTTTGCCGCGTACAGCGAAGCTTCCTGCGCCGATACCCGGCCCTCGGTCAGGTCGAACTGCACGATCGGCTTGCCCAGCGCCATATATTCCATGATCTTGTTCATGGTGGACTTGTCGTTCATTTCATTCGCAACATCCGGGTTCACGCACACGTCGGCGGTGTTCAGCATTTCCAGCAATTGCTGGTCCGGTACGCGTCCCGTGAACGTCACGTACTCCGCCACTCCCAGCTCGCGTGCCAGCGCTTTCATTTCCTCGAGCGAGGTGCCGCCGCCCACCAGGCCGAAATGCACGTCGCGCCGGCCCATGTCATGCACCACCACGCGCACGCTTTGCAGCAGCAGGTCGATGCCTTCCTGCGCGCCCATCACGCCAACGTAGCCGACCAGGAAGCGCCGTCCCTGCTTCAATTCGGCCACCGGCGGCAGCACACGCAGCCGGTCCAGCTTTGGCCCGCTGCGCACCACATATACCTTGTCCGGATCCATGCCGCCGCGCCCGATGGCGATGCGCTTGTACGAATCGTTGGTGGCGATCGACACATCGGCGGTACGGAACGACAGCCGTTCCAGCCACACCATCAGCTTGTAGAAGAAGTCGCGCCGCCCGAACTTCGCTTCGTACAGTTCCGGATTGATGTCGTGGTGGTCGAACAGGAAGCGCTTGCCGAGCACGAATTTGAAGAAGCCGCCGACCAGGAACAGCAGGTCGGGTGGATTACAGGCATGGATCACGTCAAAGCCATGGCGGAACAGCACCTTCCACGCCAGCCGCGAACTGTGGAACAGGGCCGCCGAATATTCGATGGCGTAGCCCAGCGCTCCCTCCGCCTCCATCGGCAGCTTGTAGCGGTAGATATGGATGCCGTCCAGCTCCTCGTAGCGTGCCTCATAGCCCTTGCCCGTCGGGCAGATGATCGCCACCTGGTAGCCGTTGGCATGCAGGGTCGTCGCCTCCTGCCATACGCGCCGGTCAAACGGCGACGGCAGGTTTTCGACGATGATGAGGACACGACGCTGTTCTGCGCGGTTACCAGCAGATGCCATCGTATGCCCCTTCGCTCTGCTTGCCGGAAACGCGCACCAGGTCCACCAGGTGCTGTCCGGGCCGCAGCCGGTCGGGCACGGAATGGAACTCCGGCGCGCCGTTGCCGATCACCACCGTGTCCGCAAAAGCCAGCACCGCATCCATCGAGTCGACCATCAGCCGCGAGATGTGGGGAATGATATTCATGATGTAATCCTGGTTGGCGCCGGTCAGCGCCGCCAGCTTCACATTCTTGTCGTACAGGCGCAGGTCATAGCCTTTGCCGATCAAATGTTCGATCACGTCCACCAGCGGCGATTCGCGCAGGTCGTCGGTGCCGGCCTTGAACGAAAAGCCGAGGATGCCGACTTTCTTGCCCGGTTTTTCCATCACCATCTTCAGTCCCTTCTCCACCTGCTTGTGGTTGGATGGCAGGATGGCATTCAGCAGCGGCAGCTCCAGGTCGAGCTGGCGCGCCTTGTAGATCAGCGCACGCACGTCTTTCGGCAGGCAGGAGCCGCCAAAGGCAAAACCGGGCTTCATATAGTAAGGCGAGAGATTGAGCTTGGTGTCCTTGCAGAAGATTTCCATCACCTCATGGCCATCGATGCCGACCGCCTTGCAGATATTCCCGATCTCGTTGGCGAAATCGACCTTCAGCGCGTGCCAGGTATTGTCGGTGTACTTCACCATTTCCGCCGTCTCGACATCGGTGCGCACCACCGGCGCATCCATGCCGGCGTAAAGCTGCAGCAGCAGTTCGCCGGAGCGTTCATCGGTCTCGCCGATCACCGTCTTCGGTGGATGGTGGTAATCATGTACGGCCGTGCCTTCGCGCAGGAATTCCGGATTGCTGCAAACGCCGAAATCGACACCCGCGCGTTTCCCGGAGGCTTCTTCCAGCGTCGGAATCACCAGCGAACGCATGGAGCCCGGCAGCATCGTGCTGCGCGCCACCACAACGTGAAAGCTTTCCTTCTCGCGCAGCGCATGGCCAATCTGCTCGCACACCTTGCGCACCGCGCTCAGGTCGAGGTTGCCGTTCAGCTGCGATGGCGTGCCGACGCACACCAGCGAGATCTCGCTCGACATCACCGCGTCGCGCACGCTGTCGGTGGCACGCAGGCGGCCATCGCTCACCGCGCTGGCAATCATCTCGCCGATATCCTTTTCGATGATCGGCGTGCGTCCTTCGTTGATCAGCCCAACCTTGGTGCGGTTCGGATCGACCCCAATCACCGTATGGCCTTCTGCCGCCAGGCAGCCTGCCGAAACTGCACCTACGTAGCCCATGCCAAAGATACTGATCTTCACGATGACGCTCCTTCAAGTAAGGTAATTTCGGTCACGATCGTGCTGGTGCCGCGTATCGTTCCGCGCCACGCTGCTGTCGCGATGCCGGATTTGCTGTCAAAGCTGCGCGAGATCCATCCCGCGATTGGCGCCATGCTGGCGCTATGGAGTTGCGGCCCACTCCCGAAATGGCATGACATGTGCAAACCCTTATCGCGCTTGGCGATATGCAAAGCTTGCCCAACCTTTTCGGCATGGCAGCCTTCTGCAAAATGCCAGTGCAGGGCTACCTCGTGCTCGCCAAAACATTCTAGGATATCTTCAACAATGACCGCGTTCCGTTTGGAATCGAAACGAATGATGCGCCGGTGCATGACAGGATCACGCAAGCGCATATAGCCGTCATGTTTTCCCTCGAAGAAATGAGTCGCATCATGCGACAACGCGACAGCATTGGCCTTCTGCAACCACATGAAGTTGCCCCCGATTTCAGACTGGTCCAATCCATCCATCTGCACCGTGTTGTGCGCTGCCGTGCTGCGGAAATAATCGCGCCACTGGCGATGCGTGTGGTAGGCGTAGGTGCCCGGGTCAACCAGCATCTCTTGCCCGCCCATCGAGAGCGTGAAGGCCAGCGCGTCGGCGTGCCCGTGCGCCGCCAGCGAGAGATAGCCAAGCGGCCCGCAATCGACCACAATGCGCACTTCCTGCGGCGTGCCGAAGTCCTTTCCAAGCAGGTAGTAGCCGCCCTGCGGAAAAGCGACACGCGGCTCCTCCCTGGCTCCTGGCGCAGGCGCCGGCAGCGCAGCCCAGCGCGCATCGGCATCGGCGAACAGCCAGCGGTTGCGGTCATCCAGCGCGCCTGCCTTTGCTTTGAAGTCAGCGCGCCCGAACAGCAGCGCCGCACTGGCAAGCAAGGACCGGTACGGTGGTGCGTCCGAAGCATCGAGCCGCAGCATGCGGGCATCGTCGGCGTCGCCGATCATCGGTACATTGCCGCCCACGTCCATCACTGCCGCGAGGAATTCCGCCATGCGTTCCAGGCGCGCCAGCCATTCGGCCGGGAAGCTGCCGCCGTTGGCCAGCGCCGCGAGCTGGCATAGCAGCATCATGTCCATCACCTCGTGGTGATAGTAGATGGCTTGCTCCTTGTTGACGCCATCTTCCCAATTCTGCAGCAAGCCTTGTTCGACCAGCCCGCGTTCAGCCATGGCGCGCCAGCGCACGCTCTCCGGCCAGCAAGGCCATTGCAGGCTCGCGATATACAGGCCCATGTACTCGCCAAGCAAATGATTGTTGGCCGACGAATGGCGCGACAAGTGATGGCTGATGAAATGGCAATGCTTGTAAACCGCGTTCAGCCAGCGGTGGCGCCAGTCGTCGTCAAGACTGCCGGCCAGCAGTTGCCAGGCAGCGGCCCAATTCAGCAGGCGTACGCCGAGTTCCAGCGAACTGGCCCAGTGCACTCCTTGCGGATAGGGACATTGATCGAGCCAGGAAGTGAGCAGCGCGCGCGCTCCATCACGATATTTCCGCTCGCCGCTGCAGCGCCATGCCTGCGCCAGCGTCACCAGCTCCAGATGGCGGCTCGGCTCCCACAGGTACTTGATGTCGCCCACAAGGGATGCGTCGCGGTAATCGATTGACGGCCCCGGCGCCATCGGTGCCGTCGTTCCGGTACGGGGATCGCGGTTCCACTGAGGCGGAAATCCCAGTTGCACACCTTCCAGCGCAAACACGTTCCAGCGTCCGGCCAGCAGCGAATCGGCCGCCATGCAAAGCGCGCTGGCGTCTACCTCCGCTGGCGCGGCGAGAAATGCAGCGCCGAAGCGATCCAGTGAAGGGACGGGTGGATAGCTGGCGAGCCCTAGCCCCATTGCAGTGGCTTTACGGCGCGCGAGCTGGTGCACGCGCCAGACAACTTCGGCAGGCCCCATCAGTTTGAGGCGATTGATTTTCCAGGCCAGTGCAGTCATTGCGGCATAAATCCCAATTCGCGATAGAGCCGCTCAACCCGCGGCAACACGGCATCGCTGCTGAAGGTGGATTCCACCTTGCGCCGCGCTGCCTCCCCCATGCGCCGCGCCAGCGCATCGTCTTCCAGCAACTGCGCCAGGCGCGCCGCCAGCGCATCGACATCCCCCGGCTCAACCAGGAAGCCTTCCACGCCATCGGCTACTGCCTCCGGAATGCCGCCGACCGGTGTGGCCAGCACGGGCAATCCGGCCGCCATGGCTTCCAGCACGCTCATTGGCAGGCCCTCGTTATAGGAAGGCAGCGCATACAGCGAAGCCAGCGCCAACTGCTGTTGACGGGTCTCCGCACCGACCCAGCCCAGCAGGTTGAGCTGGCTGGTAATACCAAGCTGCGCCGCGCGTTCGCGCACTCCATCGAGTTCGCCGTCCCCGCCGAGCCGCAACTCCAGCGCCGATACCTGCGGCGCCACGCGCGCCGCCGCCTGCAGCAGGTCGTAGCTGCCCTTGCGCCGGCCCAGCCGTCCCAGGCTCAACACCGCGCCACGCCGCCGCACTTCCCAGGCGCTGGCAGCCGGCAGCAGTACCGGGTTGTAGATAGCCTCCACGTGCGGGTTGCGCGACATGCCTTGCACCCAGCAGCGCCAGGCTTCCGACAGCACAACCACGCGCGTGCTGCGGTCAAAAATGAAGCGCACGAAGCGCTTGCGCCAGCGGCCACATTCCTCGCCGTAGAACAGCGCGAACTCTGCCCCATGCAGGTGCAGGATGGCCGGCACCCCCGCCGCAAAAGACAGCAGGAAAAAGACCGATTTGCGCCAGAAGCTTGCGCGTGAAGCCACATGCACATGCACCAGTCCGACCTGCCTGCGCAGCAGCATGCCGGCAAACGCCGCGTATGCAGCCAGCATCACGCGCAGCTTGCGCCACCGGCTGCCATCGCAATGGGTAGGGAGGTAGCGCACGCCGTAGCGCCGCAACAGGCCTGCCTGCTCATACACCCTGACTACGGACGCGATGCCGCCCATGGTATCCATCCCGGTCCCGAGCATGACAATCGCCTTCATGTGCGCCGCCCGTCCTGCCATTCATTGACGACCCAGCGGAACTTGCCCGCCGCCGTATTCGGCAATTCGTCGCGCAGCACGACCTTCACCTGCACCGTTGGATCGACCAGGTGGCGGATGTTGTGCAACAGCTTGTCCTGGTCAGCCTGCGAGAAGCGCGCATCCGGCACCAGCCGCAGCTCCCACGAGCCAGGCCCAACCTGCGCCACCTGCGACTTGCGCACGTTCTCCACGCCTTTGAACGCAAAGGTCAGTACGGAAGGACTGATTTCGGAACCGTCGCCACCGGTAATGCGGTCTTCCAGCTTGCCGGTCACCGGTTCGATCATCGGGAACGGCCGGCCGCACAGGCAATGCCCATGCTTCCAGCGCGTACGGTCGCTCAAGCGGTAGCGCACCAGAGGCATCGCCAGGTTATGCAAGGTCGTGCCGACCACATGCCCGTAGCCATCGGTCGGTTCGCCATGGTCGTCGAGGATCTCGACGTGCGAATAGTCCGGATTGACGTGCATCGAGCCATACTCGCACTGCGTCGCAAATGCCACGCGCTCGGCCATGCCGTACATATCCATGATTCTCCCCGCCAGGCGCTCGCGGATAAGTTCCTGCTGGTGCGGGTACAGCGGTTCGGATGCGGTGAACAGGAATGGCACGGTCAGCGTCATGCCGCGCCGTTCGAGATGCTGCGCCAGCGTGTAGGCGGTGGATGGATAAGCCTGCATCATCGCCGGCGCATAATCGCGCAGCTTGTCGATGATGGGATCGACGCAATGGTCGGTCAGGTGGCGCGACGACAGCAGCAGCTGCCGGTTGTAGCGGTTTTCGAACCAGTACGGCGGCCGCTGCTGGTCCAGCCCGGCCACCATGTCCCCTCGAAGCGTGGCGCGCGGCATGCCGTCGACATAGCCGCCCCAGGTCCAGTGGCGCTTGATGAAGGCTTGCTCCATCTGCACCGAATGGAGGCTGCGAATCACCACCAGGGGCGTGCCCGTGGTTCCGCTGGTTTTGCCAATCGCCTGCCACGGGCGCTTGGCTCCGTCGTTCGGATACAGGGCCTGCGGATGCTCCAGCAGGGTCGACTTGTCGATAATCGGGAACATCTCGCGCAAAGCCTGCCGCGCTTCGACCGGCGAAAAGTCGCGCGTGATGTGGGCGTAGTACGGCAGCTTGTCGATGGCCGCCTGCAGGCTGCGGTGCAACAGCCGGTCGCCCATCACCTTCAGTGCGTAGTCATCCATCAGCTCGTGCTTGCACAAGCGGTGCACCAGCCGCTGGCTCAGCGCATTGTCGCGCACCAGGGCGCGCCCGCCGTACAGGAACTCTTTACGCAATTCGGCCAGCATGATCGCCTCCCACCAGGTTCTGGTAGCGTTGCGCTACCGCTTCGCCCAGCACGCGGTAGCTGCGCGCTGCTTCGATATAGGCCGGCCCTGCCGCCGCGCGTTCGCGCGCCGCCTGCGGGTCGCGCAAGATGGCCAGCAATCCCTCCGCCATGGCCTGCGGCGTGCTCGCCGCCAGCCAGCCTGCGCCGCTCGCGGCCAGCACGGCTTCCTGGTCCGGGATGTCGTTGCCCACGCAAGGCATGCCCAGCGCCAGGTACTCCAGCAACTTGGTCGGCGAACTGACGTCGTACAGCGCACCGCGCGGCACATACGAAATGGCGGCTTGCGCCCCCAACAGGTATTCCCAGGCCGCGGCAGGTGGCAGCCAGCCGGTGACCTGCACCGCATCGCCAAGCCCTCGTTCGCGCGCTGCGTCAAGCAAGAGCGGCACATCGCCGGGCTGCGGCGAACTGCCGATCAACAGCAGGCTCGCTTCCGGCAACTCATGCCGCACCAGCACCAGCGCATCGAGCACGCGCTCCAGGCAGCGCGCCCGGTCCAGCGTGCCGAGATAGGCAACCACCGGCCGCCCTTCCCATCCGGGCCAGGGCCGTGCCGCCGGCCGCACTTCAGGCCGCGCAAGCGCCTCCATGTCGACGCCCATCGGCACCGCGCTGATGCACCCTTCCGGCACGCCATGCCGCGCCACCAGGCTTGCCATTGCTTCGCTTTGCACGAAGACATGGTCGGCGCGCGGCAGCAGCACGCGGTACAGCAGCCAGCGTTCGGCCAGCCCTTTTGCGAGAACGAGGCGTGCCCGCAGGCGGCGCAAGCCAGGACGGCCACGCAGCCGCGCCAGCTCATCCTGCGCCCTTTCGATGCGCCCTTCGCTCATCAGGTAAGACAGCCAGTACATCATCGGCAACCCCTTCATGCGCGCAATCAGCAAGGCCAGCAATCCAATGCTGACCATATCGCGCACTTGCACCGCATCGTGGGTGCGGCGGTTAGCGCCAAGCAAGGCGCGCAGGCATAGCCAGAGAAATGAAAGCTCTGCTTTCCAGCGCGCACCTACTCGTGCCCGCCGTGAAGAGGCGAAGCCCTGGTTATCGGCTGGCGCCGCGCTGCCTTTGCCGACCAGGTGGCATTGCACGCCATGGCGCGGCAGGTATTTTCCAAAAAGGGTCGCTACGTCGGCGCGAAAAGTCGGCAAGGGTTCCGGCACGAGCTGCAAGATGCGTACTGGGCGAGCCATGCTTCATCCTAGCAAGAACTGCTCAATTTCAGCGCCCGGTTCGCCTCGCCCTTCCAGCCTTCCCGCCGCCAGCCGCACGCGTTGCGCAAGCTCCTCACGGCGCGCCGGTTGTTCGATCGCAAGCGCCAGGGCTTCCCGCATTGCGTGCACATCATCGTGCGGCACGAAGCCCGGATAGTCCTCGCCAAGATAGGCTTCGATTGCCTCATGGCGCGTAGCGACCAGCGGTTTCCCATGCCGCAGGACGCGCAGCAGGACGCTCTGCCCGCACGCTTCGCCGACGCCGCGCAGCGGCATCGCCACGACGCTGCTGCGCGCCAGCAGGCCTTCGAACTCGGTCTCCGGCAGGTCGCGCAGGATGCGTGTGCTGCTGCGCACCGGCTGCCGGATCTGGTTGCGCTGGGAAGCGACGATTACCAGCGGCGCCGGCAACGGTTCGGCAGCTTCCAGCAACAGGTCGTAATCGCGATTAGAGAAGCCGCCGGCGAAAATGCTGCCGTCATCGTCCTGCTGCGATGCGCGGCCATCGAGTTCCTGCCGCCACAAATGGCAATGCACATCTTGCGGCGCCATGCCGACGTTCTGCACCAGGTTGCGCGCCTCACCCGGCGAGAAAGCAATAAAGCCCAGGCCCGGTACGCGCAGCGCGCGCAGGATACGGTCAGCCAGGCGGCGAGCCCGCTTGCCATGGACGAAGCAGCTCATCACCAGCAAACGTTCCGGCCGCGGCAGCAGGCGCGCCTTGACGAGCGCCAGCACCGGCAAGGCTTGCCAGCCGACGACCAGCAAGCGGTCTGTGTTCGTCCACAGGCCGAAACAGCGCAGCAGCTTGGGCGAGAACATGGACCGCACGATCGCCAGCTTGCCGCTCATGCCCGGCGTGCCGGATCCGACCACGGTCACACGCGCCCCGCGCTCACGGAGATATTCTGTGATGTCGCGATAACTGCTGGCTTGTGGAAGCAGCACATGGATCACGGCCGCCTCCCCTCTGCCACCACTTCGCGCAGGATTTGCAGGTACTGCCGGCTCACCACGTCAGCCGTATGCTCCGAGGCGTAGCGCAGGGCGCCGCCATCTTGCAGGGTGCTGTAATACTCGGCATCGTCATACAGGCGGTTGATGGTGTCCAGCATGGCTGGCACGTCCTGCGGCATCATGCCGGTCCAGCCGGGAACGATGCTGAAGGTCGACTGCGGGCACAGGACCGGCGTGCGCGTCGACCAGGAATCGCACAGGAAGCCCCAGCCGGAATGGCTTTCGGTGTAAGCAAACCATGCCGAAGAAAGGCGTTGCAGCGCCTCGATGCGCGTCACTCCTTCCACGTGTTCGACGCGATCGCCAAGCTGCGACTGCAGCTTCTTCACGATGTGCGCATAAGGACCGCGGCCGATGACCACGAAACGCTCCACCGGTGTGTGCTCGAGGATGGCGGGCACAGTCTCCAGCCAGCGCTCGCAGTTCTTGTGGCGGATCAGCGAGCCGACATAAATCATTTCGCCTCGCCGCCGCTCGCGCGCCGGCCGCCAGTCAGCCGGCCGCTGCGCGCAATGTGCAGCGTAATAGGCGCGCCGCCCGCGCAACCCAAGCGTCGCCAGCTGCGGCAAGTCGGCCGGGTCATTGCTCATGAGCGCATCCACCTGCCCGCACACCTGCCACCATCGCATGCGCCCCGCGACGCGCCCCAACGCCGGCACGCCTCCGTAATAGCGCCGCCGCAGCAACTGCACCGGATCGGCTGACTCCACCCGCAGCAGCACCGGCACCGGATACAGGGGGCGCAACAACTCCAGCAACGGCAAGGTGTGGAAAGAGTTCACCAGCAACACGTCGGGCTTGAACGCGTCAGCAATTTCCCGCACCTGCGGCAGGTAACGCGCCGCTTCGTGCGACAGCGCACGCAGGCTCGGAAAAATGCGATGGATAGGCACGCCCTGGAAATTCTCGTAAGCATCGCCAGGCTCCGAACTCTTGAGCGCCGACACACGCGAGGTCACCACCTGCACCGCCACGCCTTTCGCAACCAACGGCGGCAGCACGTACGCCACCTCATCGAAGGTTGGATTCAATCCGGGATAGATAGCAAGTACTTTCATGCAGCCTCGCGCAGTAGTTGGCGTCCCAGTACCCGGTTGATGAGCTGTCGATCCTTCTCATCAATCGCACCCGACAATAACAGCGCTACAGCAAAAACGGCGCACAGCAGCAGGGTTCCCACCGCAGCAGCAAGCAAGCCCTGCCCCGGCAGCAGCCACGCCACGCCAGCCGCCGCGCCGATGGCCAACAGCGCGCGCGCCCACCAGCGCAATCCCAGCGGCCACGCGAAGCCGCGCCGCCGCATTCCAGCGACCACCAGGCCATTCACAATCAGCTCATTGCCCAGCAAGGCTGCGGGTACCAGCCACAAGCCAAGCACCGCATAACCCAGCCAGGCCAGCACAGGCAGCACCAGCAAGGAGCACAGCGACGCCAGAGCCCACATGCCCATCAGGCCAACCGCATTGCACACCACGTTGAGAATCAGGCGATGCAAGCGCAGCGCCAGCCAGCCGCACAGCACCGCAAACAGCAAACGGTATTCGCCGAAGCGTCCGCCGCTGGCCAGTTGCAGCACCAGGTCGCCGTACACCGCGGCCACCGCCAGCACCGGCAGCAGGCTCAGTGCGCTGACCTTGAACACGAAGTGCGCCCAGCGCTGCAATTCGCCGTAGTCGCGATTGCCGGCATAGGCGCCGATCATGCGCGAGCGCACTACCGAGAAAATTACCATGCCGGGCATGTAGTTGCGGATGATATCCGTCAAACGCAGCACGAATCCCAGCCCCGCCATGGCTTCCGCCGCCTGGCTGCGCGCGAGCAGCAGGATCAGGCTGGATGGCGAATACAGGTATTCCACGATGCCACTGGCGTAGTTGTGCAAGGCCACCGCCCGCATTTGCGCGCGGTCGGGCGGCTGCCATCCTTCCTGCGCCTGGAGCGGCAGCTTGCGCACGGTGTCGGCGAAGAAGCCAGCCGCCAGCAACAGCGCACCCAGGCTTGCGCCCAGCTCCGCCAAAAGCAATTCGCGTGCCGTTCCGCTGCCCATTGCCAGCAGGGCGCAGGCGATAACGGTGCCGCGCAGTACCGTGACGATTTGCATGCGCGTCTGCAGGGCCAGCGCCTCCAGCGTGTTGTCGCGCAAAATGCGCATCACGCCTTCCACCACCAGCAGGAGCGCCGCTACGCCAGCCAATGCAGGCGGGAAACTGGCGGGCAGCCAGCCCTCGCCATGCGCCAGCAGCAGGCCGCCAGCCACCACGGACAACAGCAGCATGCGGCAGGCAGCGACAGTGGCGACGAGGCGCGCCAGCGCCTGGCGGCCGCCGCGCAAGCGATATTCGGGAAGGAAACGCAACAGGACCCAGTCGAGGCCAAAGCTCGAGAGTCCAAGGACGAGTTCCACCAGCGCCATCGCAACCACGTAATGGCCGAATTCGGCAGCCGGCAGTACCCGTGCCGACAGCCCAAGCACGCTGGCTGTCAGCACGGCGGTAGGCACCTTGCCTACCAGGAATGCGGCGATATTGCGCCGCGTTTGGGGGCCCGAGTATGGTGCTGTCATAGCATGGCTCAGTCCCCCAGGCGGCTCAAGGCAGCGGCAACGTGATGGTCTGGCTGCCCACCGTCAGCACGCGGCTGGTGGTGCCAGTGGTCAGCTTGACTGCCGGCTTCTTGCAGCCAACGTCCAGCAGCACCACGAATTCACCCTTGAGTGCAGCCGGGCGTGTAAATGCTGCATGCTCCTCGATGCCCGTGCGCGGCGCCGGTCCGTCACGCTTGACCAGCGTAGCGCCCGGCGTGAGCGAAGTTACGCACAGCGAACGGTCGCCATTGACGATGGTCGCCGTGCCGTCAGTGTTGACCGTGATCGGCACTGCGGCATGGAAATTCCACTCCCAGGAGTGAGCCACCGGCGCAGTCAGCGTATCCATCACCACCGCCGCGTCCTGGCTGCGGAAGTACCACACCTTGCGCCGGTTCAGCGACAGTGCGCCTTCAAACGCCGGCGTCGCATCACCTTCCACATAATCCATGGCGGAGGTGGTCGAGAAGCCGGTGATCTTGCCGTTGCGGCCCAGGTTCACCGTGTTGCCTTCGATGCGCTGGCCAACGCCATTGTCGTAGGTGACCGCATTATGCGACTTGGTCGCACGGTACCAGCTGCTCCACAGCGGCGAGCCATACCAGTCGTAGTAACCGGCTTCGATCAGCAGGCGCTTGCCGCCGCTGTTCAGCACGATCGAATTCTGGTCGCCGTGGCTGTGGTTGTACGAGCCGTAAGGGCTGGACTTGAAATACAGCGAAGTGCGTTTCACGTCCGCCATCGAACTGTGCATCGCTGCCCAGCCCACGCTCGGGTAGAACGCGCCGTTTGGCGGCGGCACCGCGGTCGCCACGGTGTTCACCGGCAAGGGCGACGGCGCCTGCAGCAAGGTCAGGGGATCTTCCACCCCGGCCATGCTGTTGTAGTACCACTTTGCCGCCGGCGTATTGAAGCGCGACGCAAACGCTTTCAGCAGGTAAGTGTTCGGCACGTCCTCGTGGCCATCGCCAAACACATGGTTCGGCGTGCCGGGCGGGACAAAGTGCGCCATGAAGCGCAGGAAGCCGTCCGACCATGGCTTGCGGTAGATCGACACGCCAAGCGCCTGGCTCAGCGGGTCCCAGATCTGCACCGAAAAATCGGCTGCCGCCTGGCCATAAGCGGTGCCGTTGGCATAGCCGCCTTCCGGGCCGCTCCAGGTATAGACCTGGTGCACGTAAGTGCGCACTGCGAAGTCGAACCAGGTCTGGGCTGCAGGCACGTCGCCCAGGTTCAGCGCCGCAATCAGCGCCAGGAAGCCCAGCGTGTTGCCGCCGTGGGCGTCATACGGGTACTGGTCCATGCGGCCGTTGCTGCCCGACAGGTCGTTATAGATATCGGTGGTACGGCGCGCAATCGAGGCTTGCCAGGTTGCCTTGCGCGTGGCATCGAGGTTATTCCACAGCATGTCCATCGCCTTCGACAGCGAGAGCGCAATGGTGCGCGTAGCCTGGTCCTGGTTGGCATAGCTGGTCGGCCCGGTCGGGCTCAGCGCAGCCAGTTCATCGCCGCGCTTGATCGCTTCGTTCAGGTAGGCGGTTGCAATGGCCTCGCCCTGCTTCAGGCGGTACAGCAGGGCCGCTGCTTCCACCTGGTGCGAAGTACGGTTGATGCGGTTGCGGATGTCCGAGTTCTGGTTGCTCAGCGCCGTGGTCATGGTGCCGCTGCTGAGAAGCGGCCAGTCGCTGTCCTTGACCGGGGCCATCGTCAGGCGCGACTGCACGGTCTCGATCAGGCGCCGCACCTGGTCGCCGCGCTCGGTGACCATGGACGATGTCCACTTCAGGTATGGCAGGAAGGTCGGCGGCAGCATGCGCGAACGCCCGTGCCTCAGCACATTGTCGCGCAGGGTCGCATTGTCATACACCTCGAACTTGGTGGCGCTGCTGTCAATGGTGAAACTGCGCACCGTCGACCAGTCCTTGGCCACTGCTTCAGCCAGCGGCACCACGGCCGCTTCCGCCGCCGCTTCGATCTGCGCCAGGTTGGAGCCGGCCGCCTGCGCCTTGGCGCGCGCCGCCGCGTCGGCATCGTTCATCGCCTGGGTGCGCGTGAACGGTGCGACCTTCCAGGTATAGATGCCGGCGATGGGGAACGCATGGGTCGGCAGCAGCCAGTTGCGCGGTACGACATGCTTGATGGGCGCAGCGGTGCCTGGCGGCTGAATGACCACCAGGTACCAGGTAGACGAAGTAGCAATTGGATAACGCGACCAGGAAAAGCCTGGCGGATTCTGTGGTTGCAGCTGCATCTTGTCCGGCGCCGGGCGCACGGCTTCAATGTTCGCGGAAATCGCCCAGTCGGCGCGGCTTGCAGTTGCAAACGTGGCCAGGGCGCTGAAGACTGCATAGGGCAACAGGGAATATTTAACGAATTTCATGTGATACTCTCCAGACAATTTCGTTTGCGAATCAATAAGTTAACTGCATTTTGATCCGGCACAACAAGGAAAGTCTACATCACGCATTTCACAAATTCGTTTCCGTGCGACAAAAGTTTTGTAACAATGTCGCCCAGAAAAGACACAATTCCCTAGCGTTGGGACGAGCCGAACCGGCACAACTGGACGATCGTCCCCATGCACATCATCAGGAGCAGCTGGGCGGTGGGTTCATCCATCAGCGCGCGGTTATAAACCAGCATCATCAGGAAAAGGAGCATCGCTGCGACACAGGTATCTGCCAGCGCGAGCTGGGCCACGCTACCTTGTTTTCGGCGCACGTAGCGCCAGGCAGCTAGCAGGGAAAACAGTAGCATGGAGCCGTAAGCGAGAGCGCCCAATAGACCCACATCCCACAGCAGGATCGCCAGCGCAGTTGCGTCGAGATGCAGTGGCTGGTAGCGCTTGGCGACTTCGCCCGCGCCGAGCAAGCCGGACGGTTTGCTTGCACCCGGGCCATAACCGACCAGGCGGCGCGGCACGCTTGCCAGCGGATCATGCGCCCACAGTGCAAGCGAGGCAGCACGGCTGATTTCACCGGTGCGGTAATTGACGTTGTTGGGATCAAAGAAGTAACCGCCGCCACGATCCAGCTTTTCGGCCATATTGTGCGCCGACTGCACCTTCTTGCCCCAGTACAGCGTTTCATACACGGTGTACGTGGTGCCGACGAAAGCTGCCAGCAAGACGGCGAAGCCGATGAAGGCGCCGATGCTGCGCAGGATGCGCCGCCGCAGCACCCATCCCAAGACCAGCGGCAGCCAGATGAAGGCAGCCTTCACCTCACCCAACAGGATGATCGCAAAACCGATCGCCTGGAAAGCCCACATCGCCTTGCCCGACATCTGGCCGGCGTTCCAGCGCGCCGCGGCATAGCCCATGGCCAGCACGGTGAACAGGACCATGATGGCGCTATTGCCGCCAAAGCCCGGCGTGCCGCCGAAGGTGCCGACTATCGAATCGAAGGTGGTTGTCGTGGCGACGAAGAAGTGCTGGTACAGCACCACCGGCACCTGGATCAGCACCACCCAGAACATCATGCGCCAGCTGGTCTCCAGGTGATTTTCTTTCCAGCGGAACCAGTACAGGGCAAACAGCACCGAGAACATCGGCAGCATCGCTTTCGCCGCCGAAAAGATCTGTGACTTGGGCACCCGGTTGAACACCAGGCTGATCACAAAGGCAGCCACGAACAGGACTGCCGCCAGTTCGACGGTGGAGCCGTCGCCCTTGCGTATGCGCCGATGCTCGCGCTTGTGCACCACCAGGTCGAGCAGCGCCCGGCAAAAGAACAGGATCGCCAGCCCGAAGGCGAGCCAGGCTGCCGGCCGCAATTTCAGGAAGTACACCGCCGAGCCTTGCAGCAGGAAGGTCAGCACGAACAGGCACCAGAACATGCCGTGCAGCGGCAGCACGAACACCATCAGCACCGACAGCACTGCCGTGCCGACGATCGCCACCAGCGGCGGCGAATCCAGCCCGCCGACCACGCCGACGAACACCGCCAGCAGCAGGAAGGGGAACAGCAGCATCAACGGCAGCCCGCGATTCGGGCGGACCAGGGCGTGCGGCCCGCTGGCGACGGCGGCGGCTGGCGTACGCTGGAACAATGGCATACGCATCCTCGTCCCCTACTCGCCTAACACGCCGACCAGGCGTTCACGCGCCGGCTTCTCGAGCGCGGCCAGCAGCGAGCGCACGAACTGGTCGTGCAGCGCATAGGCCGGCGCAGAATCGCTGCTGATGCTGGACACCCGCACCAGCATCCCGTCCGGCACCGTCCCGCTCAAGCCATAGCGCAATTCCTGCAAGCGCTGGTCGACACCGGGCATGGTGGCCTTGCGCCCAACCGTGATCCAGTAGGTAATCGGTTCCTGCCGTGCACCGGCAACTGCAAACAGGCGCTTCACGGGCAGCACGCCATTTCCCGTATCGAGACTGCTCTTCTGGCCGTCGCGCACCGTGAAGCCCTGCGCCGTATAGCACACCTCCGGCTTGTGCACGCCCATATTGTCGCCCTGGTCGCCGCCGTAGGCAATCGACAGCATGATGCGGTCCCCATTGCGATTGACGTAAGTGCGGCCCAGCGTCTGGTTGTAAATCTTGTCCAGCTTGGCCTGGGTGGCGGGATCGACCTGCAGCGGCATCACGCGCGTGTCGACCTGCCATTCGCCGAAATTGCGCGGCACCATCTGTTCCAGGCTGAAACTCCCGGCTGCATCGGCCATGCGCGCCGTTGGCGTCAGTGCCCGCGTCACCGCGGCGGAACACACCATCAGCGCACCGAGCACCACGCTTACCATCATTGATTTTTTCATGAGTTGCGCCACCTGACAAACCATTGCAGGAAAGCGTCCACGCCGATGATCAGGAGCAGCGCCGTGATAAATAGCACCATGCCGGCAAAGCCGTGCAGGAAGCCCTGCCCCGCCGCATCGCCAAGGTAATAAGTCACCAGCGACAGCGTGATCACGCGGATCACATTGGCGGTGAAGGAAATCGGAATGATCAGCAAGGCCAGCGCAACGTTGCGGAAAGCCGAGGAATGCCGCACCACGTTCAGGTAGAACAGCCCGAGCGCTTCCAGCGTGAGCAGGGTCTGCAGGCCGGCGCAGGCGTCGGCCACCAGCAGCTGGTACTGGCCCACTTGCAGGATCACGCCGCTGCGCGCAATCGGGTAGCCTGCCGCATACAGCAGGTGTTCGGTGGCCCAGGACACCGCCATCTTCATCGGCATGGTCAGCATGCCGACCAGCGGGCCGGGCAAAGGCACCATGAAAGCCATGAAGAAGAAGGCGAACCATTGCACGCGCAGCGCGCCATGGCCGCATTTGAGCATCAGCACCGCGGTCAGCAGCAGGATGAAGGAGGCGATCTCGAACGCGATGATGCCTTGCGAGCGGCCCAGGATATAAGCCAGCAAGCCCACGCCCAGAACCGGCCAGCCGGTGGCGGAGGGTTGGCCATCGGCGCGCGCCAGCATCGCCGGCCATTGCCGGAACATCAGCCACAGCGCGAGCAGCAGGATAATCGGTCCATGGGCCTGTTCTTCGGTCGCCCACAGGCCAGTGAACAGACGATAGAACGTTGGCACATACAGCACGAGCATGCCAACCAGCACCGGCAGCCAGTCGGGGAGCGCGTCGCGCAATGCCGCACGCATCGCGGCCTGCGGGCGGATGGCCAGGCCCGGCTCCACGTCAGAACTCCAGCAGTACGGAACCTACTACTTCCGCGCCTGCATAGCGTACTTGCTCGCTGAGCGCCGCCACGTCGTACAGGGAGGTGGCATTACGGTGCACCACCAGCAGCACCCCGTGGGCGCGCGCCATCACCGGCAGCGAATCATGGGCGGTCAGCACGTCCGAGGTATCGTACAGCACGACATCGTGCAAGGCTTCGAGCTGGGCATTGAGCCCGGTGAAATCCTTGCGCGCCAGCAGCTCGGCCGGATTCGGCGGCAGCGTGCCGGCGCCCAGCACCGCCAGCGATTCGAAGGCGTCGATGCGCGTCACCGCCGCCATCGTGGCACGCCCGGCCAGCATGTCGGACAGGCCGGTCTTGCCCTGCAGGTTGAAGATCTCATGCTGCGAAGGCTGGCGCAGGTTGGCATCGACCAGCAGCGTGTTCTGCCCGAGCTGGGAGAACACCACGGCGAGGTTGGCCGCGAACAGGCTGGTGCCGGAACCCGGTTCGACGCCGACGATCGCCAGTGATTTGTGGCCCCGCCCGAACCAGCGCAGCATCAGTTGGCCGCGCACGGCGCGCAGCTTTTCAACCTGGCGGCTGAACGGGTCATAAGCTGCTACCAGGCGCGAAGAAAAATACTTCTCGCCGGCCGGCACGTAGGGGTAGTCGAACTGCCGCGCCAGCACTTGCTGGATGTCGGCCGCGCTGACCATGCCCAGCGCCTGCGCAGCCTCGCCGAAGCGAACCCCGGTTTCCTCCTGCATGCGCAGCACGGCATCGGTGTTTTCAGGCGTCAGCTTGCCCGCTTCCTGCAGCAAGGCGCCAATGGTCGCATCGCCCACGCCATGCGGCGAGGCGGGATTGAAATGCAATGGGCTATTCATCAGCTCCTCCTCAATTCAGCCGCAGTGTGCGCGGCGCATGAAGGTGCGGCAGCCCGAAGCGGCGCTGGCGCGGCGGATTCCAGTCGATCGTGGCCAACACGGGAATGTGCACCACTTCGGCCAGGTCGGCTTCCGACCGCACGCGGCGATCGAACATCTCGGACAGCATCGCAATGCCGATGCCCAGCATGCCGCCCAGCAGCAGCGACAGCACGGTGTTCAATACCACGCGCGGACCGGCCGGTTCGATCGGCGGCACGGCGGGATTGAGCACCGAAACGTCGGACTGGTCGTTGCCGCCTTCGATGCGGGTTTGCGAAGAGCGCTGGGAGGCATTGTCGAAGGCGCGCTGCGCGCTCTCGACATCCTTGTTCAACACATTCATTTCATCGCGCTGGCGATTGAGCTGCAGCACCTTGGTTTTCTGTTCGGCCAGCGCCGTGCGCAATGCCGCCTCGCGCTGGGCGAATACATTGGCGTTGTTGCTGACCGAGGACGTGACCAGGGCAGTCTGCTCGTTCAATCCAGCCCGCAGGCGTGCCACTTCAGCTGCGGCACTCTGGTATTGCGGATGGTTGCGGCCCAGCCGCTGCCCCATTTCCGCCAGCTTGGATTCCTGCTGCGCCAGGTTGACGCGCAGGTTCTGCACCACCGGGCTGGCCGTCACGTCCGGCGAAGCGCTGCCTGAGCCGTGCGCCACCGCCTGCCGCGAATTGGCTTCCATCGCCTGCGACTGCGCCGCCACCAGCTGCGCCGACAAGTCATTCAGCCGCATCGACTCAACGTCGAGCCGGTTGTCGACGCTGACGATGCCGTGCTCCTGCTGGTATTTGGACAGCTTGGCCTGCGCCACCTCCAGGTTATCGCGCAGCACCTTCAGCTGCGAGTTGAAGTAGTTGGTGGCCTTCTTCAACGGCTCCACCTTGAGCTGCACATTGATCTTCTGGTATTCGTCGGCGAAGGCATTGGCCACCGCCGCCGCGAACTGCGGGTCGGAAGCCTTGAAGGTCACGTTCAGCACCGAGCTTTCCTTGGCCGGCACGATGTCCAGCTTCTTTTGCAGCAGCTCGGCCAGCCAGTCGCGCACCGTGCCCTTGCCGCCGGTCGACTCATTGAACTGGGCGATGACGGCCGGGCTTTCGGCCAGCTTGAGCTGGTCCACCACGCGCAGCGCGACATTCTTGCTGCTGATGATGTCGATCTGCGTCGCCATGTAGCCGGGCAGGAGCTGGCCTGGCAAGGCCATGCCGGTCAACGGGTCGACGCCCTTGTAATTCATCACCAGCGAACTGGTCGCCTCATACGTCTTCGGCAGCAGCAGGCTGACTACGAGGGTGGCGGCTACCGTGACCAGCAAGGTCAGCAGCACGATCTTCTTGCGTGCCTGGAGGATCAGCAGGAACTGGGCGAAATTCATAACATCTCCTTAGAACCAGCTTTCCTTGATGAAGATGACGTCGTCGGTCTGCACCACGTCCTCGTTCTTGGCGGCGATCACCTGTACCGTGCCGTCGCCATTGCGGCGCTTGATCTTGATGCCGCTTTCAGTGCCGCGCGGGGTCAGGCCGCCGCCGACCGCCAGCGCCTGGCTGACCGTCATGGTGCGCTCCAGCCGGAAGGAACCGGGACGCTGTACTTCGCCATAGATGTAGAAGCGCGGCGAACGTTCGGCATAGATCACATCGTTGGGGCCCAGTTCGATTTCCTTGTCCAGCGCCCCATTGCGCACCATGTCGACCACGTCGATCACGGTCTTGGTGGTCTTGCCATCGCGGGTACGCACCACGCTCACCGTATCGCCGCCATCGGCATTGAAGCCACCCGCCTGCGCCAGCATATCCATCACACCGCGCTTGCCGCCATCGAGCGGATAGCGCCCGGGGCGGTTCACCATGCCCAGCACCGACACTTGCGCGCTCTGGATCTGCGACACGATGATGCTGACCTGTGCTGTCTTCAGGTAGCCCTTCTTGACCAGCTGTTCGCCAATCGCCCGTTCGGCCTGCTGCACTGTCATCCCGCTCACCTTGACCTCCCCCAATAAAGGGAAGGTGATCTTGCCCGATTCGCTGACCCGGGTTTCCGTTGCCATGTCCGGATTGCCGAACACGGAAGCCTTGATCACGTCGCCAGCCCCCAAGGTCAGGTCGGCAGCCTGTGCGAAGCCTGCGCCCAGTACGAAGGCCATCGCCACCATCCACATCAGTAGTCGTTTCATGATTGCTCCTCGATGTCTGTTTTATTTCAGGCCAGCCACACCGCGTTCCAAGGCAGTGGCCGGGGCGCCCGCGTCGGCTACCGGCGAGGGCTGGTTGATATAGGCAATCTTGGCGCTGGCGCGCAGGCGCTTGACTTCCTCCTCCGCCGCTTCCTTGCCTTTCTTGGCGATCAGGTATTGCTCGATCTGCGGCCTTGCCGCATCCAGTTCCACCGGCGAGGACCGGATGTCGGCGATCGTGACCAGCATGCTGCGCTCGCCTTCACGCACGATGAAGAGCTGGCCTTTGGCCAGGGCCAGCAGCTTGGCTGACAGTTCGGGCGGCAGCTCCGATCCGCTGCGGCTCAGCTGCGCCTTCTGGTACTTGACCTTGTGCTGGTCAAGCCAGGCTGCTACCTCATCGAGCGAGCGGGTCTTGTCCATCACCGCCTTCAACTCATCGGTCACCTCGCGTGTCGGCAAGATGATCTCGCGCATGTCGAAATGCTTGCGCTGCGAGAAGAATTGCGGGTTCTGGCTGTAATAGGCTTCGACTTCCGCGGCAGTCGGCTTGGCTGGCGTGCCCAGGCGCTTCTGCATATAGGCTTGCGCCAGGATCACCGAGCGCGCCCTTTCGATCGCCTGCACCACGCGCGGATCGCGGTCTACTTTCTCTTTCGCCGCTTCGCCGATCAATAGTTGGCGGTCGATCAGCGCCTCCAGCGCCTGCTTGCGCGCGGCTTCCTGTTGCGTGGCTGGAGCGTTACTGCGAGACAGTTCGTCATTCAACTGCATGACGGTGATTTCTTCACCGTTGACGTTGGCCAGGGCCTGGCCCGGTTTCTGTTCCACCTTGTTGTGACAGGCGGAAACCAGGACAACCAGCATGCCCGCGAAAGCCATATTCGGGTTGATGTGCTTCAAAATATCCTCCCTCGACTGTTGCAACTCATTCTAATAGCGCGACGAGCGCGCACGATTGACTCAATACGCGTTTTGCCGCTTCAACACCACCTTGACTGTTCGCAAGATGATCCAAAGGTCGAGCCACAGCGACCAGTGGCGCAGGTAGTCCAGGTCGTAGCGGATACGCGCTTCCATCTTTTCCAGGGTCTCCGTTTCACCTCGCAGGCCGTTGACCTGGGCCCATCCGGTAATGCCCGGCTTGACCTTGTGGCGCAACATATAGCCCTTGATTAGCTTGCGGTATTGTTCGTTATGGGCAACGGCATGCGGGCGCGGACCGACAATGCTCATCGATCCTTGCAGCACATTGATAAACTGCGGCAGTTCATCAAGCGAAGTGCGGCGCAGGAATGCACCGATTTTCGTGATGCGCGAATCATGGGCAGTAGCTTGCCGCACCACCGGACCATCCTCGGTCACGCGCATCGAGCGGAATTTGTAGACGATGATTTCCTCCCCATACAGGCCGTAGCGGCGCTGGCGGAAAATCACCGGGCCCGGCGAACTGATCCAGACGGCCAGTGCAATGACCAGCATGAGCGGCGCGAGTGCCATCAGGATTGCGGCGCCGAGAATCACATCGCTGGCGCGCTTGACAATGCCGTCGAAGCCGACAAACGGCGTCTCGCAAATCGCCACCACCGGCATGCCGCCCACGCTGTCGAAGCGTGCCTGCATCAGGTCGAACACATAAATATCGGGCAGGAAGTAGACTGACGCGGTGGTGTCCTGCAATTCATCGAGCAGCTTGCGGATGCGCGGCTGCGCCGAGATCGGCTGGCTGATGAAAATCATCTTGATGTGGTTGTCACGCACAAAGCTGGCGACCTCCCCCATATTGCCCAGCACCGGATGCGACAGGCCGGACTTGCGGCGGTCGGCAGTGCGGTCGTCAAAAAAGCCGCGTACGCTGAGGAACAGGTTGGGCATGCGCTCCACCGTGGCAGCGAATTTGGTGCCTACCTCATTGGCGCCGACGATGACCACCGAGCGCACCTCGCTTTCCTTGGCCGGATCGGTGCCCACATGGCGCGCCGCCAGGTGGCTCATGAGCAGGGCAAACGGTGTGGCGAGAAACCAACTGAACACCACTGCTTCGTCATAGTGGTAAGCCAGGCCGCTGACATTGCCGAGGAACACAAGGATCACGGCGGTAACGATCCAGCCCATGAAGATGTCGCGCGCATAGGCCGTAATGCGGCCGCTGCGCCAGGTGCGGTAAGGGTCAACGTGCTGGTACACAGCGGACGAAATGAAGAAGGCCAGCACCATCAGCACCAGCGAATATCCGGTAAACGGCTCCCCATACACCATCGACGTGGCGTACAGCATCCCCATAATGATCAGCGGATCGAGAACACGCTGGAAAAAGGAGACCAGGGGAATATCGTTTACCGTCATCGTCGCTCCTCATCATCAGAATTGCACTGTCGCCATGAATGAAACGCCCTTGGCCTTGTAGCTGCCGGTGCCGATCAGCGGCGTGCCGGTGCGGCGGTCCTTGAATCCGGTCACGCTGAGCTGCACCTTGCGCCAGGGCTGGTACACCACGCCGACATTGGTGCTGCGCGTGGTATCGCTCGGATCACCATCAAAGGTGACGTAAGGCAGGCGCTCGAATTTGCGCTTCTCGCGCTTGACGCCTGCATTGGCCTGCACTTTTGCCGAAATATCCCAGGTGGCATTCAGGCTGGCGCCTTTGTTGACGCTGTTATTCACCACGATGCTTTCCACCGCAGAGAATTCGCGCCAGGTCTCGGCGGTGAAGCGCAGCTTGCTGCGCGGCCGCCAGTTCACGGTGGCACGGCCATTGAGGCCGCTGGTGTCCCGCTCGGTGAAGGTATCGTGCTTGCGCTTGGCGTAACCGGCCAGCAATTGCAATTGGGTGATGTCGCTGTACAGCCAGTTGATATTGGCTTTCAGTTCGTCCTGCGTGTAGTTCTGGTCGAGGAAGGTCGTGCCGATGCGGCGCGGGTTCAGGAAGCTGCCTTTGATGTGGCGCGCCACCAGGCCGACCCTGCTGCCGCTCGACGCATGGTAGTCAATGCCGGCTTCACTGCGGTCCTCCTTGCGGTTGTTCAGGCTTTGCGCCGCCAGCTCGTAATCAAAGCGGTCGCGCTGGAAGCCCGTGTAGATGCGCCAGCTCGGGTGCATGCGCCAGCCGCCGTTGGCATACTCGCGGCGCTGTGTGCGCAGGTTGCGTTCTTCCGAGTGGAAATCGTTGAATGGCGTCAGCACTTGCTGGTAGCTGCCGCCGATATTTCCGTCGAAGTGGTTGCCGACAACCCAGGCCCAGTCCAGGCTGAAGTCTTTGCCGTTGTAATCGAGCTGGTCGTAGTGATCGAAAGTCACGCGCGAGACTTTCGCCTGACCGGTAATTTTCTGGCGGCCAATCGGGCGGTCCAGCGCAATGCCGGCGATCGCTTGTGTGGCGCGGTCGGAACGCTGGATGCCGTCCGGGGTGTTTTCCGGAAGACGCAACAAGTTGTCGTCGTACGTCTGCCCAACGCTGATGAAGGGCTTGAAGGTTTCGCTGATGTCCGCCTGCGCAGGACAGCACGCAAGGGCGGCGGCCAGCGCCAGAGGAGTTGGCAGGAAGCGCATATTTTTTAGCCTTATTTAACACTACCAATAGGTCCAGCTGCCGGTCACCATGATCCAGGCAGCCAATAAGCCGTTTGTCACGGCATGTCCCAGGATGGGAGTCCACAGCGTTTCGCTGCGCATGTACAACAAGGTATAGGCAATGCCGGCGACGATGCCGGCCAGCCACAAGTTATGTTCGACACCGAACAGAAGAACTGAAATCGTCGCCGCGCGCAGGCCAACACGCGCGGGCCGCAGCGACAGGAAGTCGCGCTGCTCAAGCCAGCGCAGCAGGAAGGAACGCCAGAACAGTTCCTCCATCAAGGGCACCACCAGCGCCGCACCGGCGGCACGCAGCGCAACCAGCGGCCAATCGATGCGGCCATCCGCACCGCTTGCATCGAAACTGCGCGCCGCCCCCAACTGCATCCAATTGGCATCGAGCATGATCCACAGGACAAAGACACTGGCGCCGACACCGGCAGCGACGATCACATCGCGCTGCGCGGGCCATTCGCGCAACTCCCGGTAGTGCTTGCGCCACGCGAGCAGCATGGCGGCCACCAGCGCAATCTTGGCAGGATAAAGCCAGCGCATGGTGTTCGCGTGCGCACCGAATCGTTCAAGCACGTCGGCGAAAATGATGAAAACAATGAAGGTTGCAAACGGCAGCACGCGTGGCATGGCCCCGCCGCTGTTGGCGCGCAGTGCGAGCACAGGCGCGGCAGCCGCAGTGGCCTGCGGCTGTTGGGAAATGCGCTTAGGTGGCTGCTGTAAAGTCACGATATCTGCCTTCCCGTTGGAAATGCCGAGGCGATACTGCCTCGGCATTAAGGTTGTCAGATATTACAGCGGGCAATCGTGCGCAAGCGCACGAAAGTGAGAAAGTGCAAAGAGTGGATTGAGTTACATCAAACGTTGTTGCGGGATTCGATTGCTTCCCAACGTTCCAGCGCCGTCATCAGCTCTTCTTCAATCTGCGCAATGCGCTCGTTGAGGCGCTTAGCTTCCGCCGGCGTCTTCTTGTAGAAGTCCGGATCAGACAGCGTGAGGTTCAGCGCAGTCTGCTCATCTTCCAGCCTGGCAATGAGTTGCGGCAACTCTTCGAGTTCGCGCTGCTCTTTGTAACTGAGTTTTTTCGCCTTGGCTGGTGCTGCTGCGGCGGGCGCGGCCGGTGCGGCGGCGGGCTTGGCCTCAACCTTCTTTGCCGCGGGCGCCACGGAAACACTGGTGTCGCGCACGCGTTCCCAATCGCTGTAGCCCCCCACGTATTCCTTCCATTTGCCCTGCCCTTCGGCAACGATCACTTGCGTGACCACATTGTCGAGGAAAGCGCGGTCGTGGCTGACCAGGAAAACGGTACCGGTGTAATCCTCAAGCAATTCTTCCAGCAGTTCCAGCGTGTCGATATCGAGGTCGTTGGTTGGTTCGTCCAGCACCAGCACGTTAGCCGGCTTGGCGAACAGGCGCGCCAGCAGCAGGCGATTGCGCTCGCCACCGGACAGCGAGCTCACCAGGGAACGCGCGCGTTGTGGCTCGAACAGGAAGTCACCGAGGTAGCTCATGACGTGCTTGCGCTGGCCATTGATCTCCACCCAGTCGGAGCCAGGCGAAATGGTATCGGCCAGCGTAGCGTTGTCATTCAATTGCGCGCGCATCTGGTCGAAATACGCAACCTGCAGGCGGGCGCCCTGCTTGATGGTGCCGCTGTCCTGCTGTTCTTCACCGAGGATCAGCTTGAGCAGCGTGGTCTTGCCGGCGCCGTTCGGGCCGATCAGGCCGACCTTGTCGCCGCGCATCAGGATCGTGCTGAAGTCGCGCACGATGACTTTGTCCCCGTAGGCCTTGTTGACGTTTTCCAGTTCCGCCACGATCTTGCCGGAACGCTCACCGGTCGCCACTTCCAGCCGTACCTGGCCTTGCGTGTCGCGGCGGGCGGCGCGTTGCTCACGCAAGCGTTCAAGGCGGCGCACGCGGCCTTCGTTGCGAGTGCGGCGCGCTTCCACGCCTTTGCGGATCCACACTTCTTCCTGCGCCAGCACCTTGTCGAACTTGGCGTTTTCAACCTCTTCGATCGCCAGCTGTTCTTGCTTGCGGGTCTGGTAGGCGCTGAAGTTGCCCGGGTAGGACAGCAGGATGCCGCGATCCAGCTCGATGATGCGGGTCGCCACGTTGTCGAGGAAGGAGCGGTCGTGGGTGATGAACAGGATGCTGCCTTTGAAATCGCGCAGCAAGCCTTCCAGCCACTGGATCGAGCTGAAGTCCAGGTGGTTGGTCGGTTCGTCCAGCAGCAGCACGTCGGGCGCACCGACCAGGGCGCGCGCCAATGCTACACGCTTCTTGGTGCCGCCGGACAGGGTTTCAATGCCCAGGTCCGCGTTCAGGTTCAGGCGGCCGAGCACGGTTTCCACCTTGTTCTTCAGGTTCCAGGCATCACCGGCGTCGAGCTTGAGCTGGATGTCGTGCATGCGTTCCATCAGCTTGTCGTCGTCGCCTTGGCCAAACTGGCTGGTCAGCTCGTCGTATTCCTTCAGCAGCGCAGGCAGTTCGCCCAGGCCGGATGCCACCGCGTCGTACACGGTCTGGCCGGCTTCGAACTGCGGTTCCTGCTCCACGTACACGACTTTCAGGCCCTGCTGCATGACCAGCAGGCCGTCATCCAGCTTCTGGAAGCCGGCAATAATCTTCAGCAGCGAGGATTTACCGGTGCCGTTACGCCCGATCAGGCCGACCCGCTCCCCGGTCTCGAGGGAAAATTCAGCGTGGTCCAGCAGGGCGTGGTGGCCAAAAGCCAGTTGTGCAGATGTTAAGGAAATGACAGCCATTGGAATGCAAATCGTGACGGAAAAACGAGCATTTTACCTGTTGCCAGCCTGTCAGCTATAATTGCGCTCGCTTTGCGTCCTCCCCGTAGCACAATGGATAGTGCACATGCCTCCTAAGCGTGGGATACTGGTTCGATTCCAGTCGGGGGGACCACAGCACCTTCCCCGGAACTTTTCCCCGTCCTGCCTGTCCCACGTCAATATCGCGTTCGCGATTCCGCGCCAAAGTTAGAAAAACCGCGCACGGGGGTATCATGGATATCGAAATTCGCGTAGCAAAGCTCGAGGCCGAAGTGGAATCGATCAAAGAGTTAACCCGTCAAAACACCTTGGCGATTGCACGTCTTGAAGTTCGGATGGACCAAGGGTTCGCCGAGCTCCGCAAGGAAATGGCAACAAGTTTCCGATGGCTGTTGGGCATCATGCTCGGCGGTTTTGCGGCGATTCTTGGCCTCATGGGCCGGATTGCCGGGCTGTATTAGTCGGCAATCCGGCGAGCGGCCTCAGGCCTTGAAGCTGGCGGCAAGCGCCTTCAAGCCATCTTCGTAAATGCCTCGGAACAGGGTCGAGGCTTCTTCGTTACTTACGCCAACCGGCGTAAACTCCCCAAACCACTCCACTCGCGCCGTCCCTTCCGCAACATCCACCACGCGCAGGGTCGAGCGGTAACCCGTTACGGGGAACGGCGCCGACAGAATCGCGTAGGTGTAACTGCGGCCCGCTTCGTCAAAAGCCATCAGGCGCTCCACGATTGCTTCCCCGGCCGGGTTGGCGAGGGTGCGAACCCGCCCTCCTTCGCTGGCCTCGCTTTTCGGGATGTACGGCAGCCAGTCCGGCAGCGAATCGAAGCCGCCGATCAGGCGCCAGACCGTGTCCGCTGACGCGGGGATCGTAATGCTTGCAGATGCATTTGCCATGTTCTACCTCATGCCGGCAGTGGTGCGTGAATCGACACCAGGCCCTGCTCACGCAACTCGCGCCAGAACGCGGCAGGAATTATTTCAGCCAGCGCAGCTTTGTCTTCCAGGATGCGCTCGGGGCGGCTGGCGCCAGGGATGACCGAGGCCACAACCGGGTTGGCCAATACGAATTGCAGTGCGGCTGCTTTGACGCTGATGCCGTGGCGTGCCGCCAGCGCCTTGATGCGCTCCACTTTCGCCAGGATTTCAGGTGGTGCCTTCTGGTATTCGAAGGTAGTGCCGCCAGCCAGCACACCCGAGCTGTAGGGACCGCCCACCACCAGGTCGGCATTGTGCTTTTGCAGCGATGGAATCAGGCGCTGCAGTGCGCGTTCATGGTCAAGCAGCGTGTAGCGGCCCGCCAGCAGGAAGCCGTCCGGACGCGTTTCCTGCAAATCCAGCAGCAGTTCGATCGGTTCGACGCGGTTGACGCCAAGCCCCCAGGCCTTGATCACGCCCTGCTCGCGCAATTGCGACAGCACGCGGAAAGCACCGGTACGGGCCTCTTCAAACTTGGCCAGCCATTCATCGCCGTAGAAGTCCTGCGCCACGTCGTGCACATAGACGATGTCCAGGTAATCGGTGCCGAGGCGTTTCAGGCTGTCCTCAATCGAGCGCAGTGTGGCAGTGGCGGTGTAGTCGTTGACGATCTTGTTCGGCCGGCCATGTACGAACAGGCCGCCTTTCTCGCCCAGGTCGCGGGCGGCCGCGTCTTCGATTTCATCCAGCACCAGGCGGCCCACTTTGGTCGACAGGACGAAGTCGCTGCGCTTGCGCTTGGCCAGTGCCTTGCCGAGGCGCATTTCCGACAAGCCGGCGCCGTAAAACGGTGCGGTGTCGAAGTAGCGGATGCCGTTGTCCCAGGCCGCGTCGACGGTTGCTTCCGCTTCCTCTTCCGGAATATTGCGGAACATATTGCCCAGCGGCGCCGTGCCGAAGCCCAGGGGATTGCTGCCGATCAGCTTGTCTTTGATACTCATGCTACGAACTCCTTCGAGTGGGTTAGTTAGTAGAGCCAAGTCTAGGCAGCATGGTTAAGACTGTCCAAGACGGATTGTGCAATACTTGAGTCCCTGGAGGTCTTAAATGCTCGATATACGCCAACTTCAATATTTCGTCGCTGTGGCAGAGGAGGAAAATGTCGGCCGGGCGGCGGAAAGATTGCATATCTCACAATCCCCGTTGAGCCGGCAGATCGCCCAACTGGAGGAAAAGCTTGGGCTGACGCTGTTCGAGCGCTCCCAGCAGCGCATCCGCCTGACCCGCGACGGCCATACTTTCCTGGCCGAGACCAAAGCCTTCCTGACCCACGCCAACCGCCTCGAATCGATGGCCAGGCGGCTGGGCCGCGGCGACGAGGGCGGCCTTTGCATCGGTTACCTGGAAAACGCCATGCATTCAGGCGTGTTGCCGAATGCCCTGCGCGAGTTGCGCAGTACGCGTCCAGCAGTGCACGTGGCGCTCTATAACTACCACTCAGCGGAACAGTTGGAGGGCTTGCGCCAGCGCAGCCTGGATATCGCCCTGGTCTGCGAGCCGCCGCCAGCAGACGATCCGGACCTCGAAAGCGCACAGGTATTGAACGACACGATGCTGGTTGCCATTCCGGAAGGCCATCCGCTGGCGACCGCGCTGAACATCGCACCGGCCGACCTGGGTGCCGAGAAATGGATTGGCGTGCTGCACAAGGAAAGTACGCTGGGCCACGACAATTTCGTCGCCGCCTGCGCGCGTGCCGGTTTTACGCCGCAGATCACGATGCAGGCGACGGAGCCATTGGCCGCGTTGGGCCTGGTCGCGGCGGGACTGGGCTTCACGATGATCCAGCACAGCCTGCGCTACCAGGCGCCAAAAGGCGTGGTGCTGCGCGACCTGTCCTGGTTCACTTATCGCACGCCTCTTTGGGCAGCGTGGCACCGCATTAACCTGCGGCCCCTGGTCGAGATTTTCCGAAAGACTTTGCTGGAGACCAGCGCCGCATGAAGCCGATCACACACAAGCCCGATAACAACATCATCCACGTCGCAGCTTCCGGCACGGCAAACACCCGCCACACTTCCATATCGCCATAGGTGATATTGGGCGACTTGTAATCGCGCCCATCGAGCAGGCTGGAATCGAAGTTGCTGCGCTCGGGATCAATGTAGGAATACATGATCGAATAGCCGCCATGGGTCAGGTCCCATGGCACATACAGGTCATGGCCGGCGCCGAACACCGGGCCGGTCCTGGCATCGTTCCAGGTCTGGAAGGAGCCCACCGTATCCAGCGCATAGGTACGCGGGGTCTGGCGGTGCATCTGGCGCGAGGTCAGGTTGAACAGGAAGCCGGTGCGCTTCTCGTCCTCGGTCGTGATGTGGAACTTGCCGGACGAATCCCAGCTCTGAGGGTTATACCCGCCGACTTTGAACAGTTGTCCAAGCTCATTGGTGGCTTCCATCACGGTAAAGGTGCGGCCCTTGCCGTCAACTGCCGCGTGAAAATCCGCTGCGGTTTGTCCGTCGCGCTTCTTGTACAAGCGCTCCAGCCTGATCGGACCATTACCCAGCCAGGTCGATAGCTGGGCGATGTCCGCATCCGTCAACAGCGGCGTTGCGCCTTGTGCCGCTGACAGGACTAGCAGAAAGATAGCGCCAATAAAGCGCGCGAGAAGTTTGGCCATGGGATTGCACCTCCACGGCCGGACTATATCACTTCATTAAAACTACGCGGGCACGACTGCCGTGACCTCGATCTCTACCCTGGCGCGCGGCTCCAGCAAGCCGGCAACCTCGACTGCCGTCATGGCCGGATAGTGTTTGCCGACCAGCTCCCGGTAGATGGCGCCGATCTCTTTATAGGCGCCCATGTATTCGTGTTTGTCGACCACGTACCAGGTCATGCGGGCAATGTGCTCGGGGCCGCCACCTGCTTCCTTCAACACGGCCAGGATGTTTTCGATGGCTTGCCGTACTTGTCCGGCGAAATCATCTGTTTGAAATTCGCAATTTGCGTCCCAGCCGATCATGCCGCTGACAAACACCATGCGGCCGGTGGCCGCGATGCCGTTGGAATAGCCGCGTGGACGCGCCCAGCCCGGCGGTTGTAAGACTTGCATAGATGCTCCTCAGCCTTCGCGCAACAGCTCGCGCGCGATGATCAATTGTTGTACTTCGGTGGCGCCTTCATAAATCCGCAGCGCGCGGATTTCGCGGTACAGGCGCTCGACCGGATGTTCGCTGACCACGCCCATGCCACCGAACATTTGCACGGCGGCGTCGATCACCTGCTGCGCGGTTTCGGTGGCGGTCATCTTGGCCATGGCGGCTTCTTTCGTGACCTTCTGGCCCTGGTCGCGCTGCCAGGCGGCGCGGTAGGTCAGCAAGGCGGAGGAATCCACGCCAGTTGCCATCTGCGCCAGCTTGGCTTGCGTGAGCTGGAAGTCGGCCAGGGTCTGGCCAAACATCTTGCGGCTTTGTGCGTGCGCCAGCGCTTCGTCCAGCGCACGGCGGGCAAAGCCCAGCGATGCGGCGGCAACCGAGGTACGGAAGACATCCAGCGTCGCCATGGCGACCTTGAAGCCCTGCCCTGCTTCGCCCAGGCGCTGGCTGGCAGGAATGCGGCAGTTGTTGAATTTCAGGCGCGCCAGCGGGTGCGGGGCGATGACGTTGATGCGTTCTGCGATCTCGAAGCCTGGCGTGTCCTCGTCGACGATGAAGGCGCTGATGCCGCGTGCGCCCGGCTGCTCGCCGGTACGGGCGAAGACGACGTAGAAGTCGGCGATACCGCCGTTGGAGATCCAGGTCTTTTCGCCATTGAGCACGTAATGGTCGCCGTCCTGCACTGCGGCGCATTGCATGGCGGCGACGTCCGAGCCAGCCTGCGGTTCGGACAACGCGAAGGCGGCGATTGCTTCGCCTGTCGCGACGCGCGGCAAATAGGCTTGCTTGTTTTCGATGCCGCCAAACAGGCTGATGGCGCCGGAGCCCAGGCCTTGCATGGCGAACGCAAAATCGGCCAGGCCGTTGTGGCGTGCCAGGGTTTCGCGGATCAGGCAGATGGCGCGGGTGTCAATGTCATCAAGTGCGCCGCCGTAGGCCGAGCCGCCAATGGCGTGACGCAGCCAGCCAGCTTCGCCCAATGCGCGCACCAGGGCGCGGCATTGGGCGTCGACGGCCTCCGTGCCGTGTCCACCGCCATGCGCATCGCGCACATTCTGCGCGGCCCATGCATCCAGCTCGCGCTCCAGCGTGGCGTGGCGCTGCTCGAAGAAAGGCCAGCCCAGGTAGGATTTGTCTGCCATCTCAATCGCCCTCGAAGACTGGTTTTTGCTTTGCCACGAATGCGTGATATGCGCGGTGGAAGTCGTTGGTGGCCATGCAGATGGCCTGCGCCTGCGCTTCCGCTTCGATGGCTTCGTCGACACCCATATTCCATTCCTGCTGCAGCATCTTCTTGGTCATGCCGTGGGCGAAGGTTGGGCCGCTGGCCAGTCCCTGCGCGAAGGCTTGCGCCGCGGCTAGCAGGTTCTCCGGCGCGTGCAGGCTGTTGAAGAAGCCCCAGCGCTCGCCTTCCGTGCCGGACATCGAACGCCCGGTGTACAGCAATTCGGCGGCGCGGCCCTGGCCGATCACGCGTGGCAGCAAGGCGCAGGCGCCCATGTCGCAGCCCGCCAGGCCGACGCGGGTAAACAGGAAGGCGGTCTTGCTGCGTTCAGTGCTGAGGCGGATGTCGGAGCCCAGGGCCAACATGGAGCCGGCGCCGGCGCAGACGCCGTCGATGGCGGCGATCACCGGCTGCGGGCAGGCGCGCATGGCTTTGACCACGTCGCCGGTCATGCGGGTGAAGGCCAGCAGGCCTGGCATATCGAGCTTGGTCAGCGGGCCGATGATTTCATGCACGTCGCCGCCGGAGCAGAAGTTTTCGCCGGCGCCGGTGATGACTATAACTTTGACGTCGTCGGCGTATGCCAGGGCGCGGAACAATTCGCGCAATTCGGCGTAGGAGTCGAAGGTGAGCGGGTTCTTGCGTTCGGGGCGGTCCAGCGTGAGCGTGGCGACGCCCTGCCCCACTGTGAACTGGAAGTGTTTGGCCTGGTAGCCGGCGAGTTGCGCGCGGTTGCCGGGCAGGTTTTGCGGTTCCCCTTGCAGGTATTTCATGGTTTGTCCTTTTGTTCGCGGGCGTACAGGTGGCCCTTCATTTGCGACAGCAGTTCGATGAGCTGCCCTTTGTCTTCTTGCGAAATCTCTTGCAGCAGTTCGGCGACCCAGCTTTCGTGGACTTCGGCCATCTGAGCGAAGGCTTTGCGGCCGGCGGGCGTGAGCTTGACGCTGAAGGCGCGGCCGTCTTTCGGGTCGGGCACGCGGACCACCAGGTTTTCCTGCTCCAGCTGGTCGGTAATGCCGGTGATATTGCCACCGGTGACCATCATGCGTTTGGACAGTTCGCCCATGCGCAGGCCTTCCGGATGGCGCTCGAGCTGAGCCATCAGGTCGAAGCGTGGCAGCGTGATGCCGAATTCGGTACGCAGGCGGCTGCGGATTTCCGTTTCGATCTTGTTGGTGCAGGAGAGCATGCGCAGCCACAGCTTCAGCGACTGGTGGTGGTCGTTGGTCAGTCGGCTTTCCAGGTCTAGTTGCATTGTTCCGGGTTCCTTACATGACTTCACCGCCGGCGACGGCGATGGATTGGCCGGTCATTGCGCTGGATGATGGCTGGCAGAGCCAGGTCACGGCGTTGGCGACTTCTTCAACCTGCACCAGCTTTTGCTGCGGGTTGCCGGCTGCCAGTTCTGCACGTGCTTGCTCCTCGGTGCGGCCGGTTTTCTGCATGATGTTGGCAATGGCATCTTGCACGATATCGGTTTCGGTGTAGCCAGGGCAGACGGCGTTGACCGTGATGTTCTTTGTGGCCAGTTCGAGGGCGAGCGCTTTCGTCAGGCCGACCAGGCCGTGTTTGGCGGCCACGTAGGCGCTGACGTATTTGTAGCCTTTCAGGCCGGCGGTGGAGGCGATGTTGATGATCCTGCCCCAGCCTTTTTCCAGCATCTGCGGCAAGACTGCCTGCGTGCAGTGGAAGGCGCCGGTCAGGTTCACGTCGAGCATTTGCTGCCAATGCTGGCTGGTGGTTTTCGCAAATGGCGCGGGTTGCGCTTGGCCTGCATTGTTCAGCAAAATGGTGATCGGGCCAAGTTGCCGCGCCGCTGCCGCAATGGCCGTATGAACGACTGCTTCGTCCGTCACGTCCAGCATGCAGGTCCCGACCCGCGGCGTCGGTACGCCAGGTGTCTGACCCTGCGGGTCAGACACCTGTTTACCGGTTTGCGCGCGCAGCGCATCAGCAGCACGCTCGAGCGAAGCCGCGTCGCGGCCTGCGATGGTCACGCTTGCGCCTTGAGCGAGCAGCGCCTGGGCGCAAGCGAGGCCGATGCCGCGGCTGCCGCCGGTAATGAATGCGTGGTGACCGGTGAGCGGCATCATTCAGCCCTCCAGCAACTTGGCCGCCACCTGCTGCGGCGTCAGGCCCGCGCTGGCCGCGGCCAGTTGGCGTTCGCGTTCCAGATTACGCTCAAGCTGCTGCTTGCCGGCCAGGTATTGCTTCGGCCAGGTCACGGGCGTGTAGCCAAGCTTGGCGGCCTCGCCCAGCGTCCACGCAGGGTTCGCCAGATGCGGGCGCCCCACGGCGCAAAGATCCGCGCGGCCGGCGGCAATGATGCCGTTGGCATGGTCGGCTTCAAAGATCGAGCCGACAGCAATCGTCGGTATTCCAGCCTCGTTGCGCACGCGGTCCGCGAAAGGCGTCTGGAACATGCGGCCGAAAACCGGCTTTTCGAGCTTGCTGACTTGGCCCGACGAACAGTCGATCATGTCGGCCCCTGCCTGTTTGAACAGGCGCGCAATCTGCACCGCGTCGTCCGGCGTGATGCCGCCTTCCACCCAGTCATGCGCCGAAATGCGCACGCTCATTGGCTTGTGTGCCGGCCACGCCGCACGCATGGCGGCGAATACGCGCAAGGGGAAGCGGCAGCGGTTCTCCAGCGAGCCGCCATACTCGTCACCGCGCACATTGGTCAACGGCGAAATGAACGACGACAGCAGGTAGCCGTGCGCGCAATGCAGTTCCAGCCAGTCGAAGCATGCTTCTTCGGCAGCCAGCGTGGCGCGCACGAAGTCGGCCTCGATGCGGCGCATATCATCAATGCTGGCAGTACGGGCCACCTGCGACACCCCGGCCAGGTACTGCTGCTGCGACGCCGCCACAAGCGGCCAGTTGCCTTTATCGAGCGGCAGGTCAATGCCATCCCACATGGCGCGGGTCGAGCCCTTGGCGCCGGCGTGGCCTAGCTGCAGGCCAATCTTGGCGTCCGTGTTCTGGTGAACGAAATCGACGATGCGCTTCCAGGCCATCGTATGCGCGGGAGCGTACATGCCGGGGCAGAAAGGCGTGATGCGTGCATCTGCCGAAACACAGGTCATTTCCGCCATCACCAGCGCGGCGCCGCCCATGGCGCGCGAACCCAGGTGGGCCAAATGCCAGTCGCCGACGCAGCCGTCGACGGCGCTGTACTGCGCCATTGGAGAAACGACGATGCGATTCTTCAGCACCAGGCCGCGCACTTTGTATGGCGTGAACATCGGCGGCACCGGGCGGGCTGCGGCCGGCTGCGGCAGCCCGGCTTGCGCAAAGGCCCGTTCGGCCAGCCACCGCTCAAAGCCGGCAACGTAATCCTTGTCGCGCACACGCAGGTTTTCATGCGAGAGGCGCTGGCTGCGGGTCAGCATCGAGTAAGCAAACTGCGGCGCTTCCATTGCGGTGTAGCGCTGCACGTTCTCGAACCACTCCATCGAATTGCGCGCAGCGCTCTGGATCTTCAGCACTTCGACAGCACGCACCTCCTGGTACGCCGCCAGCGCGTCGCGCGCGCTGCCATGCGCCGCAAAGCAGCGCGCCAGTTCGATCGCATCTTCCAGCGCCAGCTTGGTGCCGGAGCCGATCGAGAAGTGCGCGGAGTGCGCCGCATCGCCCATCAGCACAACCGGCACGTCGCCATTCCAGTGCACCCAATTCTGGCAGACGATGCGAGGGAATTTGATCCATACATTCGAGCCGCGCAGGTGGGCGGCGTTGGACATCAGCTTATGCCCTTCCAGCCGCTCGGCGAACAGCTTTTCGCACCAGGCCAGCGCTTCTTCCTGCGACATGTCTTCCAGCCCGGCAGCGCGCCACACCGATTCCGGCGTTTCGATGATGAAGGTCGACGTCTCGCCATCGTACTGGTAGATATGCGCCTGGAACCAGCCATGTTCCGTTTGCTGGAAATCGAAGGTAAAGGCATCGAATTTCTTGCTTGTACCCAGCCAAACGAAGCGGCACTGGCGCGCTTCGATCATCGGCTGGAACGTTGCCTCGTAGCGTGTGCGTACGCGCGAATTCAGGCCGTCCGAGGCGATCACCAGGTCGGCGTTGTAGCGTGCCGCCAGCTCACGGTCGTCCTGCACGTCGGTTTCGAATACCAGTTCCACGCCAAGTTCTTCGCAGCGCTGCTGCAGGATATTCAGCAGGCGTTTGCGGCCGATGCCGCAGAAACCGTGGCCACCCGAAGTGACCTTCTGCCCCTTGAAGAAAACGTCGATATCGTCCCAGTGATTGAAGGACTGCAGGATTTCGCGCGCAGTCTTTTCATCGGCCGCCACCAGGTTGCCCAGCGTCTGGTCGGAAAACACCACGCCCCAGCCGAAGGTATCGTAAGGCCGGTTACGCTCCACCACGACGACGCGGTGCGACGGGTCCTGCTTTTTCATCAGCAGGGCAAAATACAGGCCAGCGGGACCGCCGCCAATACAAACGATATTCATGCGATTCCTCAGGTGCTACGGAGTTTGAAGCGTTGCAGCTTGCCGGTTTCAGTGCGCGGCAGCGATGACAGGAAGCGGATCGAGCGCGGATATTTGTACGGAGCGATCTGTTCCTTGACGAAGTCCTGCAGCTGCGCAGCCATTTCGGGCGATGCTTCGAATCCGGGCTTCAGCACGACATGTGCCTCCACGATCTGCCCGCGCTCCTCGTCCGGCTTGCCGACCACGCCGCACTCCGCCACCGACGGATGGCGCAGCAGAACATCCTCCACTTCGGGCCCGGCAATGTTGTAGCCGGCCGAAATGATCATGTCGTCGGTGCGCGACCGGTAGAAGAAGTAGCCGTCGGCGTCCATTTCATACGCGTCGCCCGTCAGGTTCCACCCATTCAGCACGTAGTCGCGCTGGCGCGGATCGTCCAGGTAGCGGCAGCCGGTCGGGCCTTTCACGGCCAGGCGGCCGACGACGCCTGGGCCCACGGGCACACCTTTGTTATCGAGCACGCAGGCACGGTAGCCGGGAATCGGCTTGCCGGTGGCGCCGGGACGAATATCGTCGCCGGATGCGGAAATGAAGATGTGCAGCATTTCGGTTGCGCCAATGCCGTCGATCATGCGCAGGCCTGTGGCCTGCTGCCAGGCCTCGCGCGTCGCTATCGGCAAGGCCTCGCCGGCCGAGACGGATTTCTTCAGGCTGGAAAGGTCGTACTTGCCGGTCAGCGCCGCCATCTGGCGGTAAAAAGTCGGCGCGGTGAAGCAGATAGTGGCGCGGTATTTTTCAATGGCTTGCAGCAGCGTTTCCGGCGTCAGTTTTTCCAGCAGAACGGCCGCAGCGCCAACGCGCAACGGGAACAGCAGCAGGCCACCGAGGCCGAAGGTAAAGGCCAGCGGCGGCGTGCCGATGAACAGGTCGCCGGCCTCCGACTTGAGGATATGGCGCGGGAAACAGTCGCAAATGGCCAGCACGTCGCGATGGAAGTGGATGGTGCCTTTCGGGACGCCGGTGGTGCCGGAAGTGAAGCTGATCAGGCAGATATCGTCGGCCGCCGTATCGCAGGCCGCGGCATTGGCCGGCTGCGCAGCCATCAAGGCGTCCAACGAGCGTGCCGCCACCAGGTTCTCTTGCGCGTCGGCCGGGACGTTGAACCACAAGGTGCGCTCAGGGCGGTTTGGCGCGGCTTCAATTTCTTCGCGCAGGGCATGCGCGCATAGCACTGCCTGCACTTGCGCCTTCTGCATGATGACACCCAGTTCACGTGCGCGCAGCAGCGGCATGGTCGGCACGGCGATCAGGCCGGCCTTGAGCACCGCCAGCACGGCGGCAGCCATCATCGGATGATTGGCGCCGCGCAGCAGCACACGGTTGCCAGGCACCAGCCCCATTGGGCCGAGCAGCACATTGACGATGCGGTCGACCTGCTGCTGCAACTCCGCGTAGGTCCAGCTGATGCCCTCGCCGTGCAGGGCGACGCGCTGGCCGCCACCGGTTGCTACAGCCTGGTCGAGGATCTCGGCCACGCAGTTCAGGCGCGCCGGGTACTGCAACTCGGGGAGGTCGAACACCAGGTCCGGCCATTGTTCAACCGGAGGTAGGTGCTGGCGCGCGAACTGGTCAAGATGCGCGCTCGGTTCTGCTGCAGTGGGTCTGTTCATGGTCGCCTGGGTAAGGTTCGGTTGAAAGTACAGCCTGCGGTGCAGACTACTTTAAACCTAAACTATATTTACCGCAAGGCCGGGACTTTACCCTTGGCGCACCAGGGAGCTTTGGTGCAGAACCGCCCGGATCACGTCCGTCAGCGCCGCCTGCACCGCTTCATTGCTGGTATGACCGCTCATGAGGGGCTTGAGCGCCCCAGCCGCACCATGCAACCCCAGGGTCGTGCAGCCGGTATGCAGGCGCTCCAGGCGCACGCGGACTTCGGCCTGCTCGTCATGTGCCAGCAGCGCATCGATCTCATTGCTGGCCGCCGTCAGCTGGTTCTGGAATCCTGTGAGGTAGACCAGCAAACGGTCGGAGGCTATCCCCAGCCGCACCAGGGTGGCTGCGGGATCTTCCGCTCTATGCTCATAGCCATTGGCCGCCTGGTCGAGGAATGCACCAAGGTGGGCTCGCACCTGCTCCGACTGGAATGGCTTGACGATATAACCGGTAGCGCCGGCCAGGGTGGCCTGTTGCACCGTGTCCTTGTCTGTCGCCGAAGACACCAGCACGAACGGCACTTGCGCCAACTCGCCATGCCCGCGCACACGCTGCAGCAGTTCAATGCCGGACAGGCGCGGCATGCGCAGGTCGCAGAAGACGATGCCCGGCCGCAGCCCATTCTCCAGCTGCTGCCAGGCGTCGGCGCCATCTTCCGCTTCGACGATCTCGAACTTGCCGCAACCATCGATCAGGTGCATCAGCACCATGCGTGAGACTACGTCGTCGTCGACTACCAATACTTTCATGCTCTCTCCGCTTTTATTTTAATGACGCGTTGGGGATACGACGTGTTCCAGCAGCAGCCGCAACCGCGGCAGCTTTTCGCGGATCGCCGGCCACATGGCGCGATCCGCAGCGCGTTCCAGTTCACCGCACAGCGCATGCAGCTCGGCCTCGTCCAGGTAGGCTGCACTGCCCTTCATGCCATGGAACAGGCGGCCCGCCGCATCGGCATCGGCTGCAGCCAGCGCCTGGTCCATCTCGCGCAGGCGCGCCGGCAGGTCGGCAATGAAGGCGTCACGCAGGCGCAGCTTGAGGGCTTGCCCGGCCTGGCCCGGCATTGGCTGCGGCGGCGGCAGGTCGCACACGCCGAACATGGCATCGAGCTCCGCCACCGACGGGCGTTCTTCCGTGCGCGCCCGCATCGGCGGCAGCTTGATGCCACGTGCGAGCTGGCGTTCGATGGCGCGTTCCAGCTGCATGTGCAGCGCGCCCTCATCGATCGGCTTGGTCAGGAAATCGTCCATGCCGGCGGCCAGGTAGCGGCTGCGGTCCTCGTCGCTGGCGTTGGCTGTCAGCGCCACGATCATCAGGTGCGGGTCCAGCACCGGCGCCTCGCGCGGGCCGCCGGAGCGGATCAGGCGTGTCGCGGTGGAACCGTCCATTTCCGGCATGCGGCCGTCCATCAGTATCAGGTCATAGCGCTGCTGGGCGCAGGCGGCCAGCGCCAGCACGCCATTGCCGGCGATGTCGACTTTGTGCCCCAGGTCTTCCAGCATCATGCGCACGATGATCTGGTTGGTCGGGAAGTCTTCCGCGCACAGCACGCGCAACTGGTGCGTATGCGGCTCGCGTGCTACGTGCGGCGCCAGCGGCGGCGCCACGCCATCTCGCAGTGGTACCGTGAATGCGAAGCTGGAACCGGCGCCCGGTGCGCTGACCACGTCGATCAAGCCGCCCATCAACTCAACCAGCTGGCTGCTGATCGCCAGGCCAAGGCCGGTGCCGCCATAGCGGCGGGTGGTGGTGGTGTCGCCCTGCTCGAACTTCTGGAACAGGCGCGGCAAGGCGTCCGGCGGAATGCCGATGCCGGTATCTTCCACGGTGAAGCGGATGCGGTGACCTTCCGGCCCGCTGCTCTCACGCTCGACCCGCAACGACACCTTGCCGCGTTCAGTGAATTTGAAGGCGTTGCCGACCAGGTTGACCAGCACCTGGCGCAGGCGGGTCGGGTCGCCGACCACGAATTCCGGCAAGTCCGGCGCGAAATCGACTTCGAAGCCGACCATATTGGACATTGTATGTTCGGCGAACAGGCTGACCACGTTCTCCACCATGCTGGCCAGCGCGAAGTCGATCGATTCGATATGCAGCTTGCCGGCTTCGATCTTGGAGAAGTCCAGCAAGTCGTTGATGATGGCCAGCAGCGACTGTGCATTGCCCTGGCCGCGCTCGATCTGTTCACGGGTGCGCTCGGCCAGCGCGTTGTCGCGCAAGGCGAAGCCCAGCATGCCGATCACGCCGGCCAGGGGGGTGCGCATTTCGTGGCTCATATTGGCCAGGAATTCAGACTTCTGGCGCGTCGCCTCCTCCGCCTTTTGCTTGGCCAGCGACAGGTGCTTGTCACGCTGTTCCAGCTCGCGCTTCTGCTCTTGCAGCAGCTGGTTCTTGAGTTCCACTTCGGCCGTGCGCAGGCTGACCTGCTTTTCCAGCTGCAGCTGCTGGCTGCGCAGGACGCGCACGCGCATGTGGTAAGCGCCCCACGCGGCACCCATCGCAGCGCCCAGCATGCACAGGCGGAACCACCAGGTCTTCCAGTATGGCGGCGCGATATTGATTTCCAGCGTGGCAGCGTTATCGTTCCAGATGCCGTCCTTGTTGGCGGCCTTGACGCGGAACTGGTAGGTGCCGGGATCAAGGTTGGTGTAGGTCGCAAAGCGCTTGCCGGCATCCGTCACCACCCAGTCCTTGTCGAAACCGACGAGCTGGTAGGCAAAGCGGTTGCGTTGCGGCGCGGCGTAGTGCAGCGCGGCGAATTCCAGCGAAAAGACGGAGTCGCCTTCGCGCAGGGACAAGGAGCTGGTGTATTCGATGGCCTGCTGCAGCACGCCCTTGTTGGCGCCGCCCTGGCCCGGGCGCACCGGCTTGTTGAAGATCTGGAAGTCGGTGATGACGGCGGTCGGCGCCGAACTGTTCTCGCGCACTTCCTGCGGATCGAAGGCGGTGATGCCATTAAAGCCGCCAAAGTACAGCGTGCCGTCGGCTGCGCGCAGGGCGGAGCCGTCGAAATATGCCCCCTCGATGGTGCCATCCACGCCGGAGTAATTGCGCACCTGGCCGTTGCCCATGTCGAGGCGGGAGATGCCGGTATTGGTGGACAGCCACAGGTACTTGCCACGGTCCGGCAGGATGCCGGCGATGGCATCGTCGGCCAGTCCATCCTTGCGCAGGAAACGGCGGAAGTTCACGCTGCCGTCGGGACGCCGCTCCATGCGGTTCAGGCCCGCCGCGGTGCCGATCCACAGCATGCCGTCGTCGTCCTCGTACAGGTAGTGCACCTCGTTGTGGCTCAAGCTGCCCTGGTCGTTCGGGTTGTTACGGTAGTGCGTAAAGCGGCCGGTCTCGCGGTCCAGCAGGTCAAGGCCGTTGAAAGTACCGATCCACAGGTTGCCGCGCCTGTCCTCCAGCACCGGGCGCACCACGCTGTCGGCCAGGCTGTGGATGTCGGCAGGATCGTGGCGGAAGGTCAGCACGCCATTGCTGGACGGGTCGATGCGGTGCAGGCCGTTGCGGGCGGAAGCCCAGACCATGCCTTCGCGGTCGCCGTACAGGAAGCGGATCACGTCGTTTTCCGGATCGCCGTGCGACAGCATCAGCGGGCCAAAGCGGCGCGCCTTGATGTCGAAGCGGCGCACGCCGTTGCGGCTGCCCACCCACAGCACGTTGCGGTCGCGCGGGTCGTGCAGCAAGGCCGTCACCTGGAATTCCAGGCTGTCGCTGCCGCTGCCGGTGCGATACAGCGCGGTCTTGCCGGTCACCGGGTCGTAGTAATTCAGCCCGTCGCTATTGCCAACCCAGACCTTGCCGTCACCGGCGTCGAGCAGGGCGCGTACCTTGTTGTCGGTCAGCGTGAAGGGCTGGCCCGGATCCTTGACCAGGCGCGCAAAGCCGCCGCTGCCCAGGTCGACCCGGCTGACGCCGCGGTACCAGGTGCCGACCCACAAGGTGCCCACGTTATCACGGAACAGCGAGAATACATAGTTGTCCGCGATGCTGTGCGGGTCCCCCTGCTGGTGGCGGTATTGCACGAAACGGTCGTCCGACTGGCGCCAGCGGAACAAGCCGCCCGTCTGGCTGCCGACCCACATGGTACCGTCCTGGTCCTGGTAGATGCGCTTGACGGTGCTTTGCGGCAGGCCTTCCGCTGCGCCCATCACGCGGCGCTGCGGATATTTCCCTTCCAGCGTCCAGCGCTCGATGCCGTTCTGGGTACCCACCCACAATACCTGGTCGCGGTCCACCAGCAAGGACTGTGCGCCGCGCGCGCCAGCCGCCTTCAGTGGATAGTGGACGAAACTGCGCGAGCCGGTTTCCAGCATGTCGACGCCAGCCGAGGTGGCAATCCACAGCCTGCCCTGCTTGTCGCGCGCCAGCGCGTTGACCTGGTCATGGCCAAGGCTGCCCGGGTCGGTGCGGTCGTGGTGGTAGATGACGAACTTGCCGGTGGACGGATCAAAGTGCTGCAGGCCGTCGGCGGTGCCGATCCACAGGCCGTCGCGGCCGTCGTCGATGACGGCCTTGATGTGGCGATTGCCGCTGCCGCGCTTTTCCGGTTCGCGCGGCAGATGGTGGCTGAACGATTGCGTCTTGGGATCGAACAGGTCAAGGCCGCCGTCCGTCCCCACCCACATGCGCCCGCGCGGATCGAGGTGCAGCACGCCGACCCAGTTTTCGGCCAGGCTGCGCTGGTCACCAACGATATTGCGGTAGACCGTCACCTTGTAGCCATCGAAGCGGCTCAACCCTGCCTGGCTGCCAAACCACATGAAGCCCTGTCGGTCCTGCATGATCGCCAGCACCGATTCCTGTGCCAGGCCATCGTCCACGTCCAGCTGCTCGAAACGCAGGGTGCGCGGCGGCGTCGCCAGCGCCGGGAGGGCGAGCGAGCAAGCCAGGACCAGTGCGGCCAGGCGCGGGATCAGTCGACGTACTTTTCCAGCCACGGGATCAAAAATCGGCAAAAGCTGCCATTTTACTATTGGTCGCCATCAGGACCCGAAAAATGCGAGCACGTCTGCGCGCCGGGCCTGGGTGTCGCGCTGCCCGAGGCGAATCAGCTCCTGGGTGTAGCTGGCTTCGAACAGCAGGTAGGAGGCCAGCGCCGAACCGCGCGCCTCGGTGGCGCCGATCCCGGACAGCATGGTGCGGATCGGCGCCGGCAGGCTGCCGATGTGGCGTGCCGCCAGGTCGTCCAGCCGTTCGGACGGTGCAATCACCAGCAATTCCACCGGCCGCAGCGGGGTTTTGGCCAGCAAATCTTCCGGCAGCACGGACAAGGTCTGGTTGACCCGGTTCAGGCGCTCGATGTCGACCGCCAGGCCATCCAGGAAGATGGAAGACATGGCATGGCCGGCAATCTGGGCCAGGCTTGGATAGCGCGGCGACTCGGTCATCTGGCGTGGCGGCTCGGTCAGGCGGCCGGCACCGACCACCAGCACCTTCTGCGCGCCGAGGTGGATGGCGGGCGAGATCGGCGCCAGCTGGCGCATCGAACCGTCGCCGCAGTATTCCAGGTGGCCGCCCATGTACAGCGGCGTAGCCGGGAAGATGAAGGGAATCGCCGACGATGCCAGCAGGTGTTCGACCCCGATCTGGTCCTGCATCGCCACCCGCTGCATGCGTACCCAGGGCGCGATTTCGGCGGCGGTCTGGTAGAAGGTAATGTGCTGGCCGCCGGTGTAAGACGAGGCGGTGACGGCCACCGCGTGCAGCAGGCCTTCCTGCAGGCAGTTGTCCAGGCGCGGCAAATCCAGCATGCGGTGCAGCAGGTTGACCAGCGGGGTGTTATCGAGCAGCGACTGCGGCGGCGCGGCGCGCCACTTGCGCAGCAGCCAGCCGAAAGACAGCAGCGACAGCCAGCGTGCACCGGAACGCAGCACGCCCAGCGAGTCGGCGCGATAGACCTGGTTTGCTTCGAAATTGCTCCACACGTCGAGCAGCTTCTGTACGCCTTCGCCGAAGTTGTCGGCGCGGCAGGCCAGGGCTGTGGCGTTGATGGCGCCCGCCGAGGTGCCGCAGATGATCTGGAAAGGATTACGTGCCGGCGGCCATCCTTCTTCCCAAAGGATTTCGGAAATCGCCTGCAAAACGCCAATCTGGTAAGCCGCACGGGCGCCACCGCCCGTCAGGATCAAGCCCGTTTTCTTTTTCATGCCCATTTATCAAGGGTAACATGCGGGCCGCAGGGCGGGAATGCCTGGCGCCCCGCCCGCCCTAAGCCTGTCGCGCGCCCGTCACTCGCCGCGCACGATGCCTTCGCGGCGCGGATCGGCGCCGCCGAACCAGCCGTTCGGCGTACGCTGCAAGCCCTGCAGGCCGGAGTTCAGTTCGACTTGGCGCACTTCATGGCCGCGTGCTTTCAGCTGGTCGACCACCTCGGCCGGCACTTTTCCCGCCTCCACTTCGGTCGGGCCATTGCGGCTGCCGAAATTGGGCAGGCTGATGGCCTGCTGCACGTCCAGCTTCCAGTCCAGGGTGCCGACCAGCATCTTGGCTACGTAGTTGATGATGGTCGAACCGCCCGGCGAACCGGCGGCCAGCACCAGTTTTTTTGTCTGCTTGTCGAACACCAGGGTCGGCGCCATCGAGCTGCGCGGGCGCTTGCCCGGCTGCACGCGGTTGGCGATCGGGCCGTTTTCGTCGACCGAATCCCAGGAGAAGTCGGTGAGCTGGTTATTCAGCAGAAAGCCATCGACCATCTGGCGCGAGCCGAAGGCGTCTTCCACAGAGGTGGTCATCGAAATGCCGTTGCCGAAACCGTCCACCACGACGAGGTGCGAGGTGGATGGCTTGTCCAGGGCGGTATCGTCGCCCCACGCCACTTTGACTTCGGCCGGCACACCGGCACGGGCGCGGCCCATCGACTTGTCACCGATCAGGGTGGCGCGCTGGCGCAGGTAGGATTTATCCAGCAGGCCGCTGGCGCCCTTGCCCGGCAGCGGCACGAAATCAGTGTCGGCCACGTAGCGGTTGCGGTCAGCGTAGGCCAGGCGTTCGGCTTCCGACATCAGGTGGATGGCGTCGGCCGTGATGACGCCGTTGACCGGAGCGTAGTCGCCGATCTTGCTGTTTTCCAGGATGCCGAGGATCTGCGCGATCGCCACGCCGCCGGATGATGGCGGCGGCATGCCGCACACGGTGTAGATGCGGTAGTCGGAGCACAGCGGTTCGCGCTCCTTGGCCTTGTAGCCGGCAATGTCGGCTGCCGTGAGGCCGCCCGGGTTGGTCGGGTGGCCCTGCACTTTGGCCGCGATGTCGCGCGCGATGTGGCCGCGGTAGAAGGCATCGGCGCCCTCAGAGGCGATTTCGCGCAGAGTCTTGGCCAGCGCCGGATTTTTCAGGATGTGGCCGACCGGCCAGGGCTTCTTGTCCTTGTCGAAGAAGTAGGCTGCTGCGACCGGGTCGCGCTGCAGGTAACGCTCGCCGGTCAGCAGGGCGTTCAGGCGCGGGCTGACTGCGAAGCCTTCCTCGGCCAGCTTGATGGCGGGAGCAAACAGCTTGTGCCAGGCCAGCTTGCCGTACTCTTTATGCGCCAGTTCCAGCATGCGCAGCACGCCGGGGGCGCCGACCGAGCGGCCGCCGACCACGCCTTCTGCTCGCGGCAAGGGTTTGCCATTGGCGTCCTGGAACAGGGTTTCGGTGGCGGCGGCGGGTGCGGTTTCGCGGCCGTCGAAAGAGCGGACTTTCTTGCCGTCCCAATGCATCATGAAAGCGCCGCCGCCGATGCCGGAGGATTGCGGCTCGACCAGGGTCAGGACCAGTTGGGTGGCGATGGCTGCGTCGACGGCGGAGCCGCCTTGCTTCAGCATCTGGTAACCGGCTTCGGTGGCCAGCGGATTGGCCGCGGCGACCATGAATTTTTGCGCGGACCAGCCGGCTTTGTCTTGCCAGCCAGTGGCGATTTCAGGCGCGCGGTTGTCTTGGGCGTGGAGCGGGAAGGTGCAGAGCAGTGCTGCGGCGAGGGCTAGGGCTTTCATCCGGCCATGCTACACCAAAACCGGCAATGCGGTGTCTGACCGCAGGGTCAGACACCGGTTACGCGCCTGCCGCAGGTCAAGTGTCTGACCCTGCGGGTCAGACACTGGGTTACCGGTTTATTTAGGCTGCATGCGAATCGCACCATCCAGGCGAATGGTTTCCCCATTCAGCATGGTATTTTCGATAATCGATTTCGCCAGCGAAGCATATTCGAACGGCTTGCCCAGGCGTGGCGGGAACGGCACCATCTTGCCCAGCGCATCCTGCACTTCCTGCGGCATGCCCAGCAGCATAGGCGTCTCGAAGATGCCCGGCGCAATGGTCATCACGCGAATACCGGAACGCGACAGGTCGCGCGCCATCGGCAGGGTCATGCCGGCCACGCCGGCCTTGGACGCGCCGTAAGCCGCCTGCCCGATCTGGCCATCAAACGCCGCCACCGATGCAGTATTGATAATCACACCGCGCTCGCCCCACTCTGCCGCCTCGGTCTTGCCCATGGCATCAGCCGCCAGGCGGCACATATTGAAGGTGCCAATCAGGTTGATGTTGATGGTGCGCGCGAAGGATTCCAGCGGATGCGGGCCATCCTTGCCGACGGTCTTGATCGCTGGCGCCACGCCGGCGCAGTTGACCAGGCCACGCAGGGTGCCCATGGCGGTAGCCGCAGCCACCACGGCCAGGCCGTCCGCTTCCGAAGTCACGTCGCATTTGACGAATTTGGCTGCGCCCAGTTCGGCCGCCAGCTTTTCGCCGGCTTCCACCTGAACGTCCGCCAGCACGACCTTGCCGCCGTTGTCGACGATCATGCGCGCGGTCGCTGCGCCCAGGCCCGATGCGCCGCCGGTGATGATGAATACTTGGTCCTTGATTTGCATGCTTTGTCTCCCCTATTCACTTTACGTTACGTAAACGTCAATCGAGGCGTATTGTAGCCGAAATCAGTAGCAAGTCATCCATCCTCCGCTCTGCGAACACACTTTTCCGCTCGGGCTGATGACCTGCCCTGGCGGGCCGTGATAGTAGGTGCCGCTGGAGTCGCGGCAGCCGCCTGCATCGCACTGCACCGGGATCGGCGCACTGGGGCCTGGCAGCGGCGTCGCTGGCGGCAGGATTGCCCCAGGCGGCAACGCCGGCTGCCCCGCCCGGGGCAGTTGTGCGATCGCACCGGGAGCCGCATTCGGATCGCGCCTGGTGAGCATAGGCGCCCAGGTCAACGACGGATCAGGAGCCGGCGCAATGCGCGGAGTTGGTGTAACGTTCAGCGGCACCGGGCGGCGCGGCATGTTCTTGCGGGCGGGCGCGGTGCGGCAAGGCTCCTGCAGCAAGTGCTTGCCGTCGGCGCTGAGCCGGCACTCCGGCAAGCGCCGGTACTCGTCAAGGGATTCGGCGCCAGCGGCCGGGCCGGAAAACCCGGCGGCCAGCACCAGCAGGAGTGGAAAGTTCATGATGCCCTCCTCGGCGTACGACCATCATACGCCGTAGAGGGCCGGGCCGGCGCGGCCTACTTCGCCGCCGGCGCCTCACCGGAGGCTTGCACAGGCACCTCGGCCGCTACAGGTGCAGCCGGCGCAATTGCCGGAGCCACCGCCGGTGCAGTCAGCTGCGGCGCGGTAGCCGAAGCCGGGGCCACCACCTGTTGCTGCGCCTGCATCGGCGCCATCGTCACCGACAGGATGCCGGTTGCCGGCAACAGCGGTACCAGCAGCAGCGCCACGATGTTGATGATCTTGATCAGCGGGTTGACGGCCGGGCCGGCAGTATCCTTGTACGGGTCGCCCACAGTATCACCGGTCACCGCCGCCTTGTGCGCGTCGGAGCCCTTGCCGCCATGGTTGCCGTCTTCGATATACTTTTTCGCGTTATCCCAGGCGCCGCCACCGGTAGTCATCGAGATCGCCACGAACAGGCCGGTAATGATGGTCCCCATCAGCAGGCCGCCCAACGCGCGCGGTCCAAGCAGCATGCCGACCAGAATCGGCACCAGCACCGGCAGCAGAGAAGGCGCAATCATTTCCTTGATAGCGGAAGCGGTCAGCATATCGACAGCCTTGTCGTACTGCGGCTTGCCGGTACCGTCCATGATGCCCTTGATGTCGCGGAACTGGCGGCGCACTTCCACCACCACCGCACCGGCAGCGCGGCCTACCGCTTCCATCGCCATCGCACCGAACAGGTAAGGAATCAGGCCGCCGATGAACAGGCCCACGATCACCATTGGGTCGGACAGGTCGAAGGTCATCGACATGCTGCGCGATTCCAGCGCGTGGGTGTAGTCGGCAAACAGCACCAGAGCAGCCAGGCCGGCGGAACCGATTGCGTAGCCTTTGGTCACGGCCTTGGTGGTGTTGCCCACCGCATCCAGCGGGTCGGTAATGGCACGCACGGAATCGGGCATGCCCGACATTTCGGCGATGCCGCCGGCGTTGTCGGTAATTGGGCCATAGGCATCCAGCGCCACTACGATACCGGCCATCGACAGCATCGAGGTTGCCGCAATCGCAATGCCGTACAGGCCGGCCAGCTTGAAGGAAACCAGGATCGCCACGCAAACAGCCAGCACTGGCCATGCGGTGGACTTCATCGACACGCCCAGGCCAGCGATGATATTGGTGCCGTGGCCGGTAGTGGAAGCTTCCGCGATGTGCCGCACCGGCGTGAATTCGGTGCCGGTGTAGAACTCGGTGATGTAGACCATCAGGCCAGTCAGCACGATGCCGACAACGGTGGCGCCAAGCATCTTGTAGCGCATGTCATTGTCTGGCCAGATATACCAGGTGACGATCACGAAGCCGATCAGCGACAGGCCGGCAGCCCACCACAAGCCAGTGTACAGCGCCGACATGATCTTCTTGCCCGGTTTCGCCTTGACCATGGAGCAGCCGATGATGGAGCCGATGATGGACACCGCGCCCAGCAGCATCGGATAAATCGCCGCCTGCGCCGGTGCGCTGGTGATCATCAGTGCGCCAAGCAGCATGGTCGCGATCAGGGTCACCACATAGGTCTCGAACAGGTCGGCCGCCATGCCGGCGCAGTCGCCCACATTGTCGCCCACGTTGTCGGCGATCACCGCAGGGTTGCGCGGATCGTCCTCAGGAATGCCTGCCTCCACCTTGCCCACCAGGTCGGCGCCAACGTCAGCGCCCTTGGTGAAGATGCCGCCGCCCAGACGGGCGAAGATCGAGATCAGGGAGGCGCCGAAGGCCAGGCCGATCATCGGCTTCAGCACGTCGTGCACGTTGGGCGCGGGGTTGGGAGCGCCGGGAGCGCCCATTACGGTGAGAACCCAGTAGAAACCGGCCACACCGAGCAGGCCCAGTCCGACCACCAGCATGCCGGTGATGGCGCCGCCCTTGAAGGCGACATTGAGCGCTTCGTTCATGCCCACGGACGCAGCCTGCGCGGTACGCACATTGGCCCTTACCGACACATTCATGCCGATAAAGCCGCAAGCGCCTGAAAGCACGGCGCCAAGAAGGAAGCCGATGGCGGTTTTCATATCGATTGCCGCCCCGATGGCTACCAGCAGCACAACACCAACAATGGCGATGGTGCGGTACTGGCGGGCCAGGTAGGCCGCAGCACCCTGCTGGATGGCTGTCGCGATTTCCTGCATGCGGGCGTTACCCGCGTTCTGTCCAAGAATCCAGCTGCGCGCCCACAGCCCGTACACCACTGCGAGCACGCCGCACGCTATCGCGAACCACAAACTTGCTGCCATAAATTGCCCCCTTACGTTATTAGAATCAAAAGCTACAAAACGAACTCGGTACTACCCGAACTACGTACTGCAAAACTTTGACACTTCACGGCCAGGGGGCCGCCAAACCGGCAATCCGTTGTCCGCCCCGTGGGGTCAGACACCTGTGACGCGACTGCTGCGTATCGGTGCCTGACCCTGAGGGTCAGGCACCGGGTTGCCGGTTCAAATAAAAAGCGGGCCGTAACGCCCGCTAGTGTGATTTAGCTGTTCAGAGCCGCGAACGCACGGTCGCGAATCTCTTCGACTGGACCAACGCCTTCGATCTTGCGGTATTTAGGCGCACCAGGCTGCCCCGATTTGGCCCAGTCACCGTAGTAGCTGAGCAGGACTTCGGTCTGGTTGTGGTAAACCTCCAGCCGTTTCTTGACGGTTTCTTCCTTGTCGTCGTCGCGCTGCACCAGCGGCTCGCCGGTGACATCGTCCTTGCCTTCGACTTTAGGAGGATTGAATTTGACGTGGTACACGCGGCCCGATGCCGGGTGGCTGCGGCGGCCGCTCATGCGTTCGACGATCTGGTCGTCCGGCACGGCGATCTCGAGAACGTAGTCGATTTTGACGCCTGCGTCCTTCATCGCGTCGGCTTGCGCGGTGGTACGCGGGAAGCCGTCAAACAGGTAACCATTGGCGCAATCCGGCGCCTTCAGGCGGTCTTTCACCAGACCGATGATGATGTCGTCGGAAACCAGCTGGCCAGCGTCCATCACTTTTTTAGCGGCCAGGCCCAGTTCAGTACCTTCCTTGATTGCGGCACGCAGCATGTCGCCGGTCGAAATCTGAGGGATGTTGTACTTTTCTTTGATGAAGTTGGCCTGGGTGCCCTTACCGGCTCCTGGTGCTCCTAACAGAATGAGACGCATGAATGTTCCTAAACGATTTAATAATAATTTTTGATGATGCCTTAGCCACCTTGCTAGAAACTTACCACAGAAGTTGGCTTATCCGCCACTTTTGTAGAGTGCTTGCACACGCGCCAGGTCTTCCGGAGTATCCACGCCGGCGGCCGGGGCGGAATCGGTCACGTGTACGGCAATCGGGTAGCCATGCCACAGGACGCGCAACTGCTCCAGGGCTTCAATCCCCTCCAGCGGCGACACTTCCAGCGCCGGGTAGGCTTGCAGGAAGTCGTTTCGATAGGCGTAAAGACCGATATGGCGCAAAGGGACGTAGCCGGCAGGCAGGGCCGACTTGTCCTTGGCGAAGGCATCGCGGTGCCACGGGATGGTGGCACGGCTGAAATAGAGTGCGCGGCCCTGCTTGTCCAGCACCACCTTCACCACGTTCGGGTTGAAGGCGTCGGCGGCATCGTGCAGCGGGTGGGCGCAGGTGGACATCGGCACCTCGGCGCCGATGCGGGCGGCGGCAGCCTGCAGCAGTTGCGGGTCGATCAGGGGCTCGTCGCCCTGCAGGTTGACCACCACGGCGTCGGCCGGCAGGTTCATGGCGCGCGCCACTTCGGCAATGCGGTCGGTGCCGGACGGATGGTCGGCCCGGGTCATGAAGGCTTCGATGCCGTGCTGTTCGCAGGCTTCTTTAATGGAGGCGTGGTCGGTGGCGACAACGATGCGGGCGGCGCCGGCTTCTTGCGCCCGTTCGGCAACCCGCACCACCATCGGCTTGCCGCCCAGGTCGGCCAGGGGCTTGTTGGGCAGGCGGGTCGAGGCCAGGCGGGCCGGGATGATGACGATGAAGGACACCGCTTACTCCGTGGTGTCTGGCAGGGAGCGCGCTTCGTCGGCCCACATGATCGGGATGCCGTCGCGGATCGGGTATGCCAGGCGGTCGCCTTTGCAAATCATTTCCTGGGCTTTTTTGTCGTACTCCAGAGGGCCCTTGCACACAGGGCAGACCAGGATATCAAGCAGGCGTGCGTCCACGTAGTTTCTCCACAATTTGATCGGCCAGCGCCGCGTCGATGCGGGCGCCGACTGGAACGACCCAGATTCTTGGATCGTTGCGTAATTCTTCAATTTGCCAGCATTTTACTGCATCCTTCTCCGTCACCAGAATAAAGTCGGCCTCGATATTGGCGAAAGGACGGTCTTTAAAGTCGTGATGATCGGGCAGCGGCAGCTCTTGCGGCTGGATTCCCGCCGCGCGCAACATGCCGAAAAATCGGGCCGGATTGCCGATTCCCGCGGCAGCGGCCACTCGAAGCCCGCTCCCCTGCCCTGATGGCGCGGCGCGCTGCGCCAATTCGGCCAGCGACATGCACTCGCTGCGGTCGCCAAGGCGCTCTGCGACATCGCCCTCGAGGCGCATCTGCCAAGGCGCTCCCGCCTGGACGCCGGCCGGCGCCACGGCGGCAGACAGCGCAGCGGTCAGTTCGGCCGCATTGACCACGGTGAAGTCCCGCTGCCGGGATGGCGGTTCGCGCAGGGGCCCGGCGGGCAAGGTCCAGCCGTTGCCGACGCCCCGGCCGTCGAACAGCACGATTTCCACGTCGCGCGCCAGGGCGTAATGCTGCAAGCCGTCGTCCGTGACGATCACGTTGACTTCCGGATGGGCGGCCAGCAAAGCGCGCCCTGCGGCTGCACGTGCACGGCCGACGAACACCGGACAACCGGTGCGGGCGGCAATCAGTACCGGCTCATCCCCCACCTCGGCCGGCGTCGAACCAGCGCCGACTTCTCGCGGCGCGGCATCCTTGCTGCCAAATCCGCGCGAGACAACGCCCGGCCGAAAACCGGCCGCGCGCAGCGCGTCGACCAGCCAGATGGTGAGCGGCGTCTTGCCGGTACCGCCAATGAAAATATTCCCCACGACGACGACCGGCACCGGCAGGCGCTCGGCGTGCGAGACGCCAACCGCATACAAGCCCCGGCGCGCGGCGGCCAGCCCCCGGAACAGCAGGGACAGCGGCCAGAGCGCGCATGCCAGCGCGCCCCGCCGCAACCACTCGCGCGAGAACGTCGTCTCGAGGGAAGAGGCCATTACTTGGCCTGGGCGGTCTGTGCCTCGAAGGTCACGCGCTCAAAGCCCGCCACGCGCGCCGCTTCCATCACATTGATCACCATCTGGTGCATCGCGAACTGGTCGGCGTTGATCTTGACGATCGGGTTGGCGTCCTTGGCGGCGGACTTCATCTGCTCGGCCAGGCCAGGCACGTCGTGGAAGGCCACGGGGGTGCCGTTGATGGTGTAGTTGCCCTTGGCATCCACCGTCACGTTCAAGTCATTCGGCTGCTCCACCGTCTTTTCCGCATCGGCGGTCGGCAAGGTGATTTTCAGCTCGGTGAACTTGCTGTAAGTGGTGGTGATCATCAGGAAGATCAGGATCACCAGCAGCACGTCGATAAACGGGATCAGGTTGATCTCGGGATCTTCGCGCTTCTGGCCTCGGCGGAAATTCATCGCCATAAACTGATCCCTCGCTTACTTGCGGGTGTTGTGGACCACGTCCACGAACTTGACCGCCTGCTGCTCCATGTCGATGACGAAGGAGTCAACCAGTGCGCGGAAGTGGCGGTAGAACACCAGGGTCGGCATTGCGATCGCCAGGCCGAAACCGGTGTTGTACAGCGCTACCGAAATACCGTGCGCCAGTTGCGCAGGATTGGCGCCGGCCGAGTTCTGCGAACCGAAGATCTCGATCATGCCGACCACGGTACCGAACAGGCCCATCAGCGGCGCCAGGGTGGCGATGGTGCCGAGGGTGGTCAGGAAGCGTTCCAGCTGGTGCGCCACGGCGCCGCCCGCCTCTTCGATCGATTCCTTCATGACGTCGCGAGGAGCGTTGACATTACGCAACGCTGCCGAAAGAACAACACCCAGTTGGGACGATTTTTCCAGCTTGGTGATGATGTCGTTGTTGATATTTCCGCTGCGATAGACGCGTACCACTTCGTCCAGCAGTGTCTTCGGAATGATGCGCGAACGGCGCAGGTACATCAGGCGTTCAACGATCAGGGCAAGGGCAACGATGGAAGCGATCAGCAGAGGCCAGATCGGCCAGCCGGCGGCTTGGAAAATTGCGAGCAAGACATACTCCTAAGAAAGAAAACCTAAACGCGCAATGTAGCCTGTCGAGAGCTAACAGGCAAGTGTGCGCATTCTTCACATTTTCTGTGGACAACATTGTTGGCAATCCAACTATTTCCACTTAAGTACATGATTTGATGATGATTTTTTCTAATGCAAAAATTTTCATCAGCTCTGGAAGGACCAGTTCTGCACATATTCTGTGGACAAAATTGTGGGGAATGGCGGCTTTTATATGCTAAGCCTTTGATCGCAAAGCGAATTATTCTCAAGCACAAAAAATGCGCATTGGCACTTTTCCTGCTTTTCCCCAGCTGTGCACTTCTTCACATATTCTGTTGATAAGATTGTTAGCAAGGCTATGTTTGAGGGGTAAAGTACTTGATCCATAAGGACTTTCTTGCCATGCGTAAAAATCTCGCATCGATGAATCCCTGCCCAAACGTGGACAATTTTTGCCCTTCTGCACAAATTCTGTGGACAATATTGTGAGCAAGGCCACAGGAGGTAGCGCAAGTCCTTGATCCGAAAAGACAATCAATTCGCGCCCACTTTTTAGGCAGCAATTTTCCCCACAGCTTCTGTGGATAAAATTGTTAGCAAGGGACAGACTGGAGTGCCAAGTCCTTGATTTCTAAAATGAAAGTTACCCTGCAAACATTTTCATCACGCAATCTACGGCTCGAAAGAGTTCCTCACATATTCTGTGGATATCTTTGTGCGTAACAGCCGGCCGCTATCGCAAAGTCCTTGATCTATAAGGGAATTCGTAAATTGCCCGCTTATGTAGCATTGGCGTTTACCCTTAATAATCATGTGTTTACAAAAAATACTTGCGGTATGAAGTGATATATGACATAAGCATGACCGCTTTCAAAAAGTGTGGACAGGTCCATGATCAATAGCCCCGAACCCAACCAGGTCATCTCAGTCAGTGCCCTCAACCAGGCCGTTGCACGCCTGCTGGAGCGCTCTTTCCCCTTGCAGTGGATATCTGGCGAAATCTCGAATTTCACTCGAGCAAGCTCGGGTCATTGGTATTTCACCCTGAAAGACGACGCAGCCCAGGTACGGGCCGTCATGTTCCGCGGCCGCGCCCAGTACGCCGGCTTCGTGCCGCGCGAAGGCGACAAGGTCGAGGTGCGAGCCCTGGTCACCCTGTATGGGCCGCGCGGCGATTACCAGATCAATGTGGAGGCCATCCGCCGCGCCGGCGTGGGTTCCCTGTTCGAAGCTTTCCAGCGCCTGAAGGAACGCCTGGCGGCTGCCGGCCTGTTCGACAACGAACGCAAGCGCGCCCTGCCCCTGTTCCCGCGCACCATCGGCATCGTCACCAGCCCGCAGGCGGCAGCCCTGCGCGACGTGCTGATCGCCCTGCGCCGCCGGGCGCCGCACGTCAACGTGGTGCTCTACCCCACCCTGGTGCAGGGCCAGCAGGCCGGCGCCCAGATTGCCTCCGCCATTGATACGGCATCGCGCCGCGCCGAATGCGATGTGCTGCTGGTCGTGCGCGGCGGCGGCAGCATGGAAGACCTGTGGTGCTTTAACGAGGAAGTGGTTGCTTACGCCGTCGCCAATTGCAATGTGCCGGTAGTATCCGGGGTTGGCCACGAAACCGACTTCACCATCTGCGATTTTGCCGCCGACGTACGCGCCGCCACGCCAACCGCTGCCGCCGAACTGGCCGCAACGCCGCGTGCCGACTGGCTTGGTTCCTTGCGCGCCGATGCCACCGACCTGCGCCGCGCCATGCGCCGCGCCCTCAGCGACGCCACGCAAACCCTGGACAGCCTGCAGCGCCGCCTGCTCAGCCCGACGGCCCGCATCGCCCAGCAGCGCATGCAGTTGCAAAGCCTGTCCACTGCGATGATGCACGCCACCCGCAATCCCTTGCAGCAGGCGCGTTTCACGATCGACCGCCTGGCAGGCCGGCTGGCGGCCCGCAAGCCCGACGCCAGCAAAGCACGGGCCGCACTGGAGGCAGTGCAGCACCGCGCCGGCGCCAGCATGCGCGCGCAACTATTGCAGCGTCGCGACTCCCTGAATGCGCTGTCGGCGCAACTCGAATTACTGAATCCCCAGCGCACGCTGGAACGCGGCTACGCCATCGTCACCGATGCTGCGGGCGCCGTGCTGCGCGACCCCGCGCATATCAAGCCGGGACAGTCGCTGGGCGTCCGCCTGGCCGAAGGCAGCGCCGACATCGGCGTAGCCACCGTGCAGCCAACGCTTACCTAGCGTTCGTATTACAATGCCGTTTCGGCAAAAATAACTTTTCGTCTCAATCAAAAGGAAACATTCATGGAACATACCCTGCCACCACTGCCGTACGCAATGGACGCGCTGCAGCCGCACATCTCCAAGGAAACCCTGGAATTCCACTACGGTAAGCATCACCAGGCTTATGTCACCAACCTGAACAACCTGATCAAGGGCACCGAGTTCGAAAACCTGTCCCTGGAAGAGATCGTGAAGAAGTCTTCCGGCGGCGTGTTCAACAACGCAGCCCAGGTTTGGAACCACACTTTCTACTGGAACTGCATGGCTCCTAACGCCGGCGGCGCACCTACCGGCGCCCTGGCTGACGCCATCAACGCCAAGTTCGGTTCCTTCGACAACTTCAAGGCTGAATTCACCAAGTCCTGCGTAGGCAACTTCGGCTCCGGCTGGACCTGGCTGGTGAAGAAGGCCGACGGCTCCGTCGAAATCGTCAACACCTCCAACGCAGCGACCCCGCTGACCGGCGCAGACAAGCCACTGCTGACCTGCGACGTATGGGAACACGCGTACTACGTTGACTACCGCAACGCACGTCCTAAGTACGTTGAAACCTTCTGGAACCTGGTGAACTGGAACTTCGTGGCCAAGAACTTCGCTTAATCGCAGCTCTTCGCCACATCAAAAAGCCCGCTCGATAGCGGGCTTTTTTTCTGTCGAAATTCGGGGTCAGGTCTGTCATTTGGACAGCTAGCGCTCGCATTTGACATTACTCAATACGCAAATTCCGCCGAATTTGCGTATTGAGATTTATCAAAGAAGCTGCTCGCGTGTCCAAATGACAGACCTGACCCCGAATTTGGGATTAGTAGCGCGGTTTTACACTTATCACGACTTTGCCGAAGTGATTTCCCGAAGCCAGGTGCTGGTAGGCCTCACGCGCTTCGTGAATGTCGAACACGCGGTCTACCACCGGTTTGATCTTGCGTTGCTCGACCAGGCGCGACAGGTCTTCCTGCATCTTGCGGCTGCCTACATAGATGCCGCTCATGCTCTTGCCGCCAATGACGATGCCAAGCAACTGCACGCTGGTTTCGAAGCCGCCACCCAGGCCTCCAATCACGGCCACCTTGCCGCCCATGCTGGCGGAGGCTATCGAGCGCGCCAGCGTGTCCTGGCCGCCCACTTCCAGCACCAGGTCGACGCCTTCGCCATTGGTGGCGCGCAGCACTTCTTCCTGCCATTCCGGAGTCTTGCGGTAGTTGATCAGGACGTCCGCGCCCAGCGCCCTTGCGCGTTCCAGCTTTGTGTCACTGGACGAAGTGACGATGGTGCGCACGCCTGCGGCCTTCGCCAGCTGCAGTGCCCATACCGATACACCGCCCGTGCCCAGCAGCAGCACGGTGTCGCCGGCTTTCACGCCACCTTCGACGAACAGTGCGTTCCAGGCCGTCACGCCGGCACAGGTCAGCGTGGCCGCCTCTTCATAGCTAAGGTGCGCCGGCACGGCTGCCAGCCCGCCTTCGTGGATCACCAGTTCTTCCGACAGCACGCCGTTGCTGCCGGCACCCAGCGTCACCGCCGTCTTAGCCGGCGTGACCTTGCCCTCTTCCCACTCGGGAAAGAACGCTGTCGCAACGCGGTCGCCGACGCGGAAGCGCTCGACGCCTGGTCCCACCTCAATCACCTCGCCGGCTGCGTCGGAGCCCGGCACCACGGCGCCTTCGCCGCCAGTCGGGTAAGTGCCTTGCGCTACCATCAGGTCGCGATAATTCAGCGAGACCGCGCGCACCTTGACGCGCACTTCGTGGAATTGCAGTTCACGTTTTGGCAGCTTGACGGCTTCCAGGCTGTCGATGCCGCCGCCAGGAGTGATTTGGAATGCGTGCATTTGGATCTCCTTACAAGTTGTGGTTAAGTGAGAAGAACTATATAGTTTCCGAATGGTCCACAGTGGTGGAGTTTTCTCGACAGATTGTCGACAAAAGGGAAACAATATGAATGAACGCCTGAACGGCATCAATGTCTTTGTGCAAGCCGTGGAAGCTGGCAGTTTTTCCGCCGCCGCCACCCGGCTGCACCAGACCCGTTCCGCCGTAGCCAAGTCCATCGCGCGGCTGGAAGAACGGCTGGGCGTGCGCCTGTTCCACCGCACTACACGCAGCCAGAACCTGACCGAGGCCGGCCAGTCCTATTACGAGCGCTGCGTGCGCGCGCTGGCCGAACTGGATGCGGGCGCGGCTTGCATCGGCACCGGCCGCAGCGAGCCGACCGGGCGCCTGCGCATCAGCGTGCCGGTGCTGTTCGGCAGGCAGTTCGTGGCGCCGCTGATGATGGACCTGGCCCAGCGCTATCCGCAGCTGACCATCGATATCTCTTTCAACGACCGCGTAGTGGACCTGCTGGATGAAGGCTTCGACCTTGGCCTGCGCGTCGGTCCGCTGCCAAATAGCAGCAGCCTGGCCGCACGCCACCTCGGCCAGCAGCGCATGCTGATTTGCGCCGCGCCCTCTTACCTGAAGGAGCACGGCGAGCCGAAGGTCCTTCAGGAAGTGACCGGGCACGCGGGCATCATCTACTCGCGCGGTCGCGTGCTGAAGGGATGGACGGTGTCCTCGCCGGATGGCCGCACGCAAGACATAATGCCGCAGCAGCGCATGCTGGTGGATGATCTGCAGGTGATTGCCGATGCTGCGGCGCGCGGCATGGGCCTGGCCTGGCTGCCCTGCTGGCTGATTGCCCCTTATGTGAAACGGGGCGAGTTGAAAGTGCTGTTCGATTGCGGGGAGATGGAAGCCTCACAAATGCACCTGGTGTGGCCCCATACTCCTTACATGCCCGCCAAACTGCGTGTCGCTATCGACACGCTGCTGGAGGTTACGCCCATCTACCTGGCAAGCGCGGAGCAGAACCCCGCGGTACCTTACATGCGTCCGCGCAGCGACAAGCCAAAGGCACGCTCGTAAGTCTCTGGGATTACATCTTCCAGTGCAGGCCAGCCGAGACCGCGCGTCCGGTCTGCACCGTACCGAAATTGCTCACCTGCGCATTACCCGCATTGCCGAAGTGGTAGTACTGCTGCTGCATTTCGTTGGTCAGGTTGACACCGCTGATATCGAACGACAGGCTATCGCTGATCTTGTAGGAGATCTGGAAGTCGACACTCTTTTCCGGATGACGCCAGATGCCGATCGGATTTGCAAACAAGGCCGCTTCATTGCTGGCCAGGAATCCAGAGCGCCAGACATAGGACAAGCGCGCGCTGGCCGGGCCCTTTTCGTAAGCCAGGGTGGCGTTGTAGGAGCTCCTGGATACGCCGAAGAACGGTGTCTCGAGCTGGGCGACGATGACGCCGGCATCATTGGCGTCGGGCACGTTCTGCGACGAGGTGAGCCGCGTGTAGCTGCCCTGGAATCCCAGCCCGTCCAGCAGGCTCGGCAGCCCCTTCGGGAAGTAGATCAAGCCCAGTTCGGCGCCTTTGATCGTGCCGTTGGAGGCGTTGACCGGCGAGTTGATGACGTAGTCATAGCCATTCGTATGGTCGCCACCCGAGGTCGAGTTGCGGAACGGGTCGTTCGCCGGGTCGACGTGAACCCGGTGCCGCAAGTTCACCACCAGGCCGTCGATCTTGCGCTTGAACAAAGTGCCGTACAGTGCGCTGTCCTTCTGGAAGTACCACTCAGCCGTCAAGTCGAGATTCTTGGAACGTGTCGGCTTCAGGTCGGGATTGCCGCCGCTGCCCGAGCCATAACCGACCTTTGAAACGTCGTCATTGAGCTGCAAGACAGGATTCAGGTCGCCGAAGTTCGGGCGGCGCAGGGTTTCACCATAGTTGGTGCGCAGTACGACGTCCTTGGATGCGTCGTAAATCAGGGTCATGCTGGGCAAGAACTTGCTGGTCGACTTGCTGGCACTGGACGACGTCACCGCCTTGCTGGTGGCATCCACCTTGTAGAAGGTCATGTCGGTATCGACCTTGACGTAGCGCAGGCCGAAATTGCCGCGCAGGCGACGGCCGAACAGGTCGTTCTGGGTATTCCCCATCAGGAACAGGTTGCTCGTCTTTTCATCGACTTCGAACGTCTTCTGCAAGCTCAGTTTGTCCGTCGTCTGGAAGTTCGCGTCGGCTGAGTTCAGGAGCTTGCGCCAGTCGTCAATATGATCGCGGATGTAATAGGCATTGGGTTCCACCCATGAGCGCGGAACGTCCGAGATGTCCGTGCCGAAGTTCGAGTTGGTGGAGGAATACTCGGGCCCAAGCGAGGCGAGGTTGCGGTTCAGGGTGCCCGATTGCGTCCGGTTGGCCTCCGAGGCCTTGCGGTCGTCGAAGCGCGCGCCGAAGTGGATCGTCTCCAGCGCCCCCCAGTTGGCATCGTAGACGCCCGACAGGTTGGCCGTCGCGGCGCTGCCCTTGTTGCGATTGGCGTTATCGAAGAACTGCGCAACATTCCACTTGGCCGGGTTGGCCAGGTCGGCATCGTCGTTGAAATGGAAGGCCGTGTTGTTGCCGCCGGCATTGAAGTCGACGTCGATTGACGGTGCAACGCGATCAATCCGGGTGGCGGTGAATTCCGAGTGATAGCTGCTGGTTTGGTACGCCAGGTCACCTTCGAGTTTCAGGCGGTCGCCAAGGTTCCATTTGCCGTTCAGGGCATAAACGCGGGAATCGGTCGCCGACGTGGTGTAGTCGCCGCTGTTGAAGCCATAGACGTTATTGACATGACGGCTCTTGATCACGTTCGTTCCCGGGAACGTCGTGATCGTCCCGGCAGGGTTGCTGCCGAGATCGCCCCACCAGTCAACGAAGCTGAACAGCAGCCGGTTGAAGGACTTGTCGCGATAACCGTTGTACATCGATTCAAAGGTGTAGACCGAATCGCTGTCCGGTTTCCACTGCAAGGCGATATTGGCGGCAGGACGCTTGCGCTCGCCCTGCACGTCGCTCTGGAAAACGGCGTCACGCGCCAGGTAATAAGGATAAGCCTTGCCGTTGAAATCCAGCGTTGAACCCTCTGCCATCGGCAAGCCTGTGTGGGTGCCGGGTGTCCAGATATTGTTGTCGAAGATGCGCTGCAAGGGTGTGTAACCTGGGGGGACTTCGGCGGCATTCGGGCTGGTAAACGGCACCATGGCGCCCGGCGTCACGCTTTCATTGCGGTATTTCGTCCGGGTAGCCGACAGGTTGACCAGCGCACCGAATTCGCCGACGCCGGTTTGCCAGCGGTTGCTTAACATGGCACTGAGCTGGGGGTTCGCCTTTTTCGCGGGATCGAGATAGGTTTCACGCGCCGAAAGCGATACTTTCGGGCCCTTGAAATCGAAGGGGCGCAGCGACTTGACGTCTACCTGGCCTGCAATTCCGGTTTCCAGCTGGCTGGCGTCGCGCGTCTTGTAGACGTCAATCTGGCGCACCAGCGTCGAGGGAATGTCCTGCAGCGCGACCTGGGTCCCGGACGCGGTAAAGATTGTGCGGCCATTCCAGGTCGTTTGGAGGTCCGGCAGGCCACGGATGGACAAGGTGCCGACCTCGCCGCCGGCGCGGTTGGTGACCTGGATCCCCGTCACGCGCTGCAGCGCTTCGACGACATTGTTGTCGGGCAGCTTGCCGATGTCTTCGGCAACGATCGATTCCACGACCTGGTCGTTGGTGCGCTTGATCGCCAGACTCTTGACCAGCGACGCCTTGACGCCCGTGACGACCACGGTCGCACTGTCGGTCGGCGCCGTCTGTTCGGCGGCCTCTTGTGCCCACACCGAAGCGCTGCTCAGCAGGCCGGTGGCAAGCATGCAGGCGACGGTGGTCTTCAAATTCAACTGGTGTTGCATCCGTAGTCTCCTTGAATTGGTTTTTGTTGAAACCGAATGTAGGGGAACTACTGCAATGCAATCCAATTAATTCTTTTCCGACTTTAATACCGGTTTTGATATCGAGTGCGTAGAAGTCCTAGGTGGAGGCACGCTCGCGCGAACCTTTTCGCGCCCACGGCGAAGCAAGGTGTTGTAGCCTTACCGCAACAGCAACGGCATTTAACTGCCGCGTTCGACGTCGTCGCGTTCCTGGCGTTTAGCATCCGGCATCGATTCGACATGGTCGACGTCGATATCGCCGCCGTCCGGTGCCGGCGCATCGCGGCCGACACTGGCGCGTTCGCCAGTGCCCTGGGCATCGGAATCGCTGTCGAGTTCAGTGTCGCCGGGACCCGGCGGGCGGGCGCCCTGCAGGTCGCTGCCGGAATCGGATGAGTCGCTTGGGCCAAGCGCCCCGGTGCCATGCCCCTTGCTGACTTCGCGGTCAGGCTGGACTGGCATATTGTCGGGGTCGAGGGTACTGGTTCCTGACATGGTGTCCTCCTGTTTCCAATAATTTAACGAATTTGGGGATCAGGGGGCGCAGTGTTGGAAGATGCCAACACTGTGTTACATGGGCAATAAACTTGAAACATCTTCGGCCATCCGGCAGTTGTACCGAATTTCCCCTTTAAGTATAAGGTTTTCCCAAGATGTAGCTTTCAAAAAAGACGGAACTTATCCCTACCCGATGCTTTCGTTTGGCGTTTGATACAGATCAAAAAGGCATTTACCTTAGGTCAACACTAGTACAATTCAGGCTTGAACAAATTGCACAGGAGTGCCTGCAGAATGAGTAGTTTTGACGCAACCAATAAGCGCCTGAAAAATATTCATACTCGCATCCCGGAATTCCCGGAAGACCTGGTACGCCTGCTGCGCATGACCTATCACGTCCAGAAACGCATGAAGGATCTGGCGAATTCGGTGCTGCGCAAGTATGACCTGGTCGATGCCAGCTACATGGTGCTGGCGGTGCTGTATGGGTCGGAGAATGAGACTTCGACTGCCTCCAACCTGGGTGAAGCCTGCATGGAAAAGCCGGCCAACCTGACCCGGGTTTGCAACGACCTGGAAGCGCAAGGCCTGATCACCCGCGGCAACCGCCCGGGCGACCGCCGATGCGTGATGATCACCCTGACCGACGCAGGCCGCAACCTGATCGAGCAGGTGATGCCGGAAGTCTGGTCGCGCACCACGCGCGCCTACGACGGCTACAACGGCGACGATATCCGCGTACAGGAACAACTGTTCAAGCGACAGCTGGCCAACCTGGACGTCACCGCTTAAAAATCAAGGACATAAAAAATGGGGACGTACCCCATTTTTCCGCCATGCGGGAAAATGGGGTACGTCCCCATTTTTTGTTACTTCTGGGGCTTGGTGTGCTTCATTGCGTAGTACAGGTGCTGCCACCAATGCTCGCGTGACTGCACGCTCAGCATGCACTGGCGGTCGATTTCTTCCTTGAAGACCTGGTCGCGGCATTGCTTGTTGGCCAGCGCATTGCGCTGGTTCTCGGCATTCACCACGGCCACCACGAGCCAGAACACCAGGCCGGACAACAGTACTACCAGCGTCCAGGCAAGATGATTCACCCATGTGCGCTGCACCAGGCCGGCCTCGTCAGGGGCCGACTCCCGGAATGCACGCATGACGCCTTCTTCACGTTGTTCCATATCTTACTTCTTGGTCGCTGCAGCCTTGGCTACCAGGTAGTCCGCAACAGCCAGGGCGGCAGCCTGGGACTGGTCTTCCGGCTGGCCAGGGCGGCCGGCCATCGATGGGGAGGTCACATAACGGCCATCAATAACCAGGGTTGGCGCGCTGTCCACCTTGTACTGGCTGATGGTGCTCTCCATACGCTTCATTTTAGACTCCACGCTGAAGGATTTGTAGACGCTTTCGTACTTGGCCTTGTCGACGCCGGCGCTCACTACCACGGCGGTGACGTCGTCTTCACGCATCAGGCGCTTGTGCTCTTTGTGGATGGCGTCGAACAGTTTCTGGCTGGCGATGTCCGGGGTGCCCATGGTTTCCAGGGTCACGTAGGCACGTGCCAGCACGTCTTTCTCACCGCGGGCGAAGTGGATGCGGCGGAAATGAATCTTGTCGGCGTTCTGCTTGACCCAGGCGGAAATGCGCGGCTCGAGCGCATTGCAGTGCGGGCAAGTGAACATGAAGAATTCGACCACCTCGACCTTTTTGCCTTGGGCTTCGGTACGCACCGGGGTGTCGAGAACCGTATAGTCAACGCCTTGTTTCGGCTCGGCGGCGTAGGCGCCGGCGGCGGTGAACATCAGGGCGGCAGAAGCAATCAGCAGTCGCAGCAAACGCATGGTCATCCTTACAGGTAAATGGTAAACGCCGCGAGATTACCATTTTTTGCGCGCTGTGATCAGCCCCGCGGGCCAAATTGGCGCCGGCGGGACTGATTTAAGCTTCGTTTAAGCGCTTAGAAGTCGTAGCGCGCCGAAACTTTCAGTTGGCGGCCACTGTTCGGGTAAATGCCTGCGCGGCAGCTGAAGGCCTGGCTGAAGTGCTCTTTGTCGAACATATTCAGCGCGGTCACCGCCAGTTCCCACTGGCCGAACTTGCGCGCGTAGCGGCCATCGACCACGGTGTATGCCGGCATGCGGGCATCGCAGCTGTTGTCGAAATCGCTACCGTAGCGCTGCTTGCCTACGCGCTGCACGCCGATGTCGGCGCTCTGGCCATCGGAAGGCAACCATGCCAAGCGCACAGTCAGGATGTTCTTCGGTACCAGCGCCAGCTCGCGGCCCTCGTTAGGACCGGAGCGGAATTCGGCGTCCACTTGCTGGAAGTGGCCTTGCACCTGCCATTCCGGCGCGAAGCGGTAGCTGCCATCGAGCTCGAAGCCCTTGCGCTGGGTTGGCGCCAGGTTGGTGTTGGCGCCGAACATGCCGGCGGTCGGGTCGTAGTAGATCTCGTTGTCCAGGTTGTGGCGGAAGATGCGCGCATCGATCTTGGCGGCGCCTTGTGCGTAACCAAGGCCGAGTTCAGCATCGTGCGAGGTCTGGGTGTTCAGCGGCTTGTTGGCTTGCGGCGTAAAGCCGTTCTCGTCGGAGTTGGCGACGCGGTAGCTCTGGCCCACCTTGGCCCAGGCAGTCAGGCCTGGAGCGGCCAGCATGCTGCCCTGCACTTCCCAGGCGTTGTTGGCTTGCTTGATGCTGTAGGTGGCGGTGGTGAATGGCACCGGATCGACGGAATCCTTGTCGAACAGTTCGCGGCGCACGCCGGCAGCCAGGCGGAATTGCTGCGGGCCCGAGAACTTCATCTCATCGCGCAGGTAGAACGCCTTGCTCTTCTGCGTGGCGTCTGCCGCAGAGAAGGAAGCGCTGGTGACGCGGTTCCAGCGGCCGAAGTCAAAGCCGGCAACCAGTTCGTTCAGCAAGCCGTCAAACTGGCCCAGGTGGCGAACGCGCGGCGAGAACTGGGTCTGTTTGGTGTCATATGCCGAGCTGGAAATGCCCCATGGGCTGAAATAGGTCGCTTCGGCTTCCTTCTTGCGGTGCGACAGTTCGGCTGCCAGGTCGAAGGCGCCGACCTTGTGTTCCCAGGCCGCGGTGTAGCGGTCGCTATCCAACTTGCCGAAATCGTTCGGGGTCAGGGTCTGGCGCGGATTGGCGTTGAATTCGGCTTCGGTCAGGCTGCCGGCAAAGCGCTGGTCCTGGCGCGCGATGTCGGCACGCAGCGAGAAGCGGCCAACGCCGGTGTTGAACTGCACGCCGCCGTTGAAACGCGACTGCTTGAATTCATTGTTGTCGCGGTAGTTGTCGGTGCGCTGGTGGCCGGCCGAGGCGTCGATGGCGAAACCGTCGAAGGCCTGCACCACGCTGGCACGCACTTCGCCGCTGTCGAACTGCCCCAGTTCAGTGAACACGTTGCCGCTGCGCTCGCCGGCTTGCGGGCGCTTGGTGGTGATCTGGATCACGCCACCGGTAGCGCCTTCGCCATACAGCACGCTGGCGCCGCCGCGCATGATGTCGATGCGTTCCACCATGTCGATCGGGATTGTGGACAGGGTTGCGCTGGACAGCTCGTTCTCGTTCAGGCGCACGCCATCCAGCACGATCACCACGTTCTGGTCGCTGTTGGTGCCGAAGCCGCGCAGGTCGAGGCCGAAGTCAGGGCTGCCGGTCAGGCTCTGGCGGCCGTACACGCCGCCGATCTTGCGGATCGCCTGGTTGACGTCGGAGACGCCGGCGCGGCGGATATCGGCCGCGGTAATGGTGGTGGCGCCGATCGGCAGCAGCGACGGATCGCTGGCGAAGCGGGAACCGGAGATGACGACGGTGTTCGATTGCGCTTGGGCCGCTGCGGCAAAGCACAGGGCAACCGCTGCGGCAACGGCGCAGCGCGAGGTGATGAAGGTCATGGCTAATACGATAGAAAGAGTATCCGCCTGCGTCCCCGCAGCCGGAATCCACAGAAGACGAACCCTGCGCGGGCGCGCTTCCACCTCCCTGGCCGGTATCCGGGCTGGCAAGACTGACCGGGCCACCTTCCTGCGCAAGCAGTGGTTCATTGGCGCGGCCTGCCGTCGTCAAGACGGCGCTTGCGTACCGTTGCGGGGGCAGCACATTGCGTTTCCCGTTTAACTGCCCCCGCGAACAGGGGGCGGGCACCAAGGCGCCGCCATTATACGCTGCTTAAAGTTGGCATAAAAGTTTGGCAATCGGCCATCACCCGGGCTATATTTTAGTGTTGCAAAAAACTCAATGGAGACTTATGCGCATCACTCACCTTTTGGCCGCGGCCGCCCTGTTGGGCGGGGTGGCGGTCCAGGCCAGCCTGTGGGCCGGGAGCGCGACGCCCGCCACCGTGCCGAATGCAGGCAGCGGCATCGCGCTGGCGCCGGCCAAGGCGGCAGCCGTCATGGAGCCCAGCGCGCCCGGCGCCTGGGGCGGGATCCGCACCGGCCAGGAGCCCACGCTGTCCGACCGCGTCGTCGACTACCGCATCGAAGCCAGCCTCGATCCGGTCAAGCACACCATCGACGGCAAGCAGCGCCTGACCTGGCGCAACCGCAGCGCCGAGGCGGTGCGCAGCGTTTACCTGCACCTGTACCTGAACGCCTTCCAGAACGGCTACAGCACCTTCCACACCGAAGAGCGCAAAACCGGAACCGGGATCCGCAACGGTGAATTGAGCAAGGATGGCGAATGGGGCTTCACTGAATTGCGCAGCGTGCAGCAAGGCGGCGCCAAGGTGCCGTGGAGCTTTGTGCATCCTGACGGCGGCCCGTCCTCCGACCAGACCGTGGTGCGCCTTGACCTGCCGCAGCCTGTCGCCGCCGGCGCCAGCACCACGCTGGATATCGCCTTCTTCGACCAGCTGCCCCGCGTAATGGCGCGCAGCGGCTACTTCGACAGCTTCCATCTGGTTGGGCAATGGTTCCCCAAGATCGCCGTGCTTGAATTACCGGGCGAACGAGGCGCCACCACGGTGCGCTGGAATGCACATGAATACCACGCGGCGTCCGAGTATTACGCCGACTTTGGCAACTACGACGTCAAGCTTACCGTCCCCAGGGAATACACCGTCGGCGCCACCGGTGAATTGCAGGGCGCGCCCGAGGAAAAAGACGGCAAGCTGACCCACCATTTCGTGCAGGGCGATGTGCACGATTTCGCCTGGACCGCCGACAAACGCACTGCCGCGCCACTGGTTGGAAGCTGGAGCGGCCCGGGCAGCCCGCAGGTGAAAATCACCGTCCTCTATCCGCCCGAATTCGCTTCCAACGCGGCGCCTGCCCTGCAGGCCGCCAAGGATTCGCTGGATTACTTTTCGAAGACCCTCGGCCCCTATCCGTACAAGACCGTGACGGTGGTGATTCCGCCGCATAACGCCAGCGAGGCGGGCGGCATGGAGTACCCGACCTTCTTCACTGTCGACAACTTCGCCAACCTGAAGCCCGGCACCCTCGCTTCCACCGCACTGGACTTCGTTACCATCCACGAGTTTGGCCACGGCTACTTCTACGGCATCCTCGCCAGCAACGAGTTCGAAGAGCCGATGCTGGACGAAGGCCTGAACGAGTACTGGAACCAGCGCATGCTGCGCGACACTGGCCGCAAGGCATACATGACGACGCCGTTCCTGCGCGCGATCGGCTTTGCCCCCGCCATCGACGGCTTCGAATTCGAACGCCAGGGGACACCGCGCGACGAGCCCTCCGACCCGCTGGGCCAGAATGCCTACACGCGCCTGCAAGGGATCGGCCCGGTGTATTCGCGCACCACGCTGGTCATGCACGACCTGGAAGCGCAACTGGGCAAGGAAACCATGGAGCGCGCCTTCAAGGAGTACTACCGGCGCTGGAAGTTCCGTCACCCGAGCGTGGCCGATTTCCGCGAAACGCTGGCCGAAGTGAGCGGGCAGCGCAAGCTGGTGGAAACCGTATTCGCCCAGCAGGTCTATGCCACCACGCGCGTGGACGACCGCGTTTCCTCCTTCACCAGCGAAGAAGTGCTGCCGCTGCCGGGCCGGCAGGCGGAAGGCGGCAAGCTTGTCGACATGACCGAAGAGCAGGTGGACAAACACATCGAGCAGATTCGCGATGCATGGGAAAAGGCCAACCCGAAAGCCAAGCCGGGCACGGGTCCCTTCCCTTACCTGACGCGGGTCACGGTGCGCCGGCGCGGCGCCGATGTCCCGCAAAAGCTGGTGGTGACTTTCGCCGACGGCAGCAAGGAATTCAAGTTCTGGAGCGGCGAAGAGCGCTGGCACACCTTCGAGTGGACCAAGGGAGTGAAGGCGGTGTCGGTGCAGCTCGATCCCGAAGGCAAGCACCTGCTCGACGTGAGCAAGCTCGATGACAGCCGTACGGTGAAGAAAGACGGCAGCGCCTCGCGCCGCTGGACCTTCGACCTGGCCGCCATCATTCAGTCCCTGCTATCTTTCATCGCCACCATATGAATCTGACCACCAATCTCAAACATGCCGCACGCGCCGCCATGCAATGGCGCCTGATGCTGATCTGGCTGATCGCCGTGCTGCTGCCGACAGCCATGCTGGCCCTGCCCATCTGGAACAGCCTGTCGCCGCTGCTGGACAATTCGGTGCGCGCGCCCGAACTGGCGCGCGCGCTCGACGGCGTGGCCTTTACCGATATGTTCGCGGAGCTGCGCCGCAACGCCGTGTCGCTGCAGGCGGGCGGCATCGCGGCCCTGGTCCTGACTTTGCTGCTGTCGCCTTTCCTGACCGGGAGCATCGTTACCGCCGGCCGCGCGCAGCAAAGGGCCACGCTGCGCGAGCTGTGCACCGGCGGAGTCGCCGAGTATCCGCGCATGTTCCGCATGCTGCTGTGGGCGGTCGTGCCGTTGGGCGTGGCGCTTGCACTGGGCGGCGCGCTGGCCGATGCTGCCGAGACCTATGCCGGCAAGGCAGTGCAGGAAGCCGATGCGGCGCGCTGGCAGCTGGCGGCCACGATCGTCGCCGCCCTGCTGGTGGCACTGGCCAACCTGACGCTCGATGCCGGCCGCGCCCAGCTGGCGATCGACCGCCGCCGCACTTCGGCAGTCAAAGCCTGGTGGTGGGGCCTCAAGCTGCTGGCGCGCCGACCCGGCGCCATGCTGGGCGCCTATGCCTTGCTGACCGTCGGCGGCCTGTTGCTGGCGGCCCTGCTGGCCGTGGCGCGGCTGAACGTGGCGGGCAGCAATGCCTTGCTGCTGGTGGCCGCTTTCGTCCTGGCCCAGTTGATCGCCCTGGCGATGGCCTGGATGCGCGCCGCGCGCCTGTTTGCGCTGATGACGCTGTCTGCAACGAATCGCTGACCGGAGTATATTGGTGGGCATGACTACCCTGCCCACCTTCTTCCTGTCCCACGGCGGCGGTCCCTGGCCGTGGATGCGTGACCAATTCGGCAACGCCTACGACCAGCTGGACGCCTCGCTGCGCGACTTGCCGCGCCAGGCCGGCGGCAAGCCGAAAGCCCTGCTCGTCGTCACCGCGCACTGGGAAGGCCGCGACTTCCTCGTTTCATCGTCGGCCAGGCCGCCGATGATCTACGACTACGGCGGCTTCCCGCCGCATACCTACCAGATCCAGTACCGTGCTCCCGGATCGCCGGAACTGGCGGCGCGCGTCGCCGGACTGCTTGGCGGACGGGCGCGCCTTGACCCGGAGCGGGGCCTGGACCATGGCACCTTCAGCGCCATGTATCCGGCGTTCCCGGAAGCCGATGTGCCGATCGTGCAGCTTTCGCTGCGCCACGGCCTGGATCCGGCCGAGCACATGGAAATTGGGCGCTTGCTGCGTCCTTTGCGCGACGAGGGGATTTTGATCGTCGGCAGCGGCCTGAGTTTCCACAACCTGCGCGCTTTCAATGCTGCCGGAGCGGAGGCTTCACGGCTGTTCGATGGCTGGCTGCGCGAGACTATGGCGGCTGCGCCGGCCGAGCGCACGAAGCGCCTGCTCGAATGGGAGCGTGCACCGGCTGCGCGCATGGCGCATCCGCGCGAGGAGCATTTGCTGCCTTTGATGGTGGTGGTGGGCGCGGCCGAGGATGCGGCCGCGGAGGTGGTGTATCACGAAGACCGCTTCATGGGGGCATTGGCGGTCAGCAGCTTCAAGCTCGGTTAAAACCGGTAAACCAGGGTCAGACCCAAGGGTCTGACCCTGTCTAATCAGCAGCCGCTGGTGATTATTCAGTTGGCAGGTGCGTTGGCGGGTCTGACCCTTTGGGGCGGACCCTGGTTGACCGGTTTCAGGTCCCGCGCTTGCCCTTCATGCGCTCGGCTTCCTTCTCGGCGGCCTTGCGCTCAGCCTCTTCCGCCTTGATGCGCTCCGCTTCGGCATGGATCGCCAGCGCTTCGGCGCGGGTGGCCGGCGTTTCCAGCGAAATGCGGCCCAGCGCGCCGCTGCGGTAATCCTGCAGCAGCATGTGCGAAGCCTTCTCGAAGTCCCAGTCCCCGCCCTTCAAGCGATAGCTGCGCAGTTGCGCCACGCGCTCGATCAGCGCCACGCCGTCCATGGCTGACACGTCGGCCTTGTAGCGCGCCTTCAGCAGTTCCGGGTAACGCTTCAGCAGTTCTTCCGCCAGCCACACCGCCACTTCTTCCTCGATCAGCGCATTGGCGCCGATCGCATGCGATGCCGCCAGCGCCATGCCGTCGGACGGCATCTCGATCTTCGGCCACAGCAGGCCAGGGGTATCGATCAGCACCGTTTCCATATCGAGGTAGATCTTCTGCTGCTGCTTGGTGACGGCCGGCTCGTCGCCCACCTTCGCCACGCGGCGCTTGAGCAGCGCGTTCATCAGGGTCGACTTGCCGACGTTGGGAATGCCCATGATCATCATGCGCAATGGCTTGGTCGGCTCATTGCGGTGCGGCGCCAGCTTGCGCGCCTTGGCAATCACCTTGGCCACGTCGGACGGCTTCTTGGTCGTCATCGCATAGGCAGTGACGGTCTTGTCCTGCTCGAAGTGGCGGATCCAGGCCGCGGTGGCATCCGGGTCGGCCAGGTCGATCTTGTTCAGGATCTTCAGGCAAGGGCGGGAGCGGAACTTGCGCAGTTCTTCCACCAGCGGGTTGCAGCTGGCCGCAGGCAGGCGCGCGTCGACCACTTCGATGACGACATCGACGTCGGCCATCTGTTCCGCCGCCTTTTTCTTGGCGGCGTTCATATGCCCGGGGAACCATTGGATAGACATGCTCTTGCCTTACGAATCGAATGAACAATCCGCCATTTTACCTCAAGACCACCCTGCCGAACGAGGTGTCGGTGCGGGCGCCGCTGGCCTTGGGCGAGATGCCGAAACGACAAGTTTGCAGCCAATTCACCGCATCGCGCACCACGGCGGCATCGAAATGCGCCGCTTCCGGCACGATGCGCTGGGCCTTGCCTTCGGCGTCGACCAGGAAGCGCAGCTTGATGGAAGCGCGGCCATCGGCTCGCTGGTCAAGGTTATCGTAGCGCAGGAAGCGCGGCGAAGGCCCGCAACTGCCAGGCAACAGCATCGGCCGCAAGGGCGCCGGGCCTTCCAGCGTCCAGGCGTACTGCAGCGGGAAAACGGTGCCTTCGCGTGCCGCGGCCAGGCCCGGCTTGAAGCGGCAGCGCGCCAGGCCCGCCAGGGCTGCCTGGTCCAGGATGTTCCAGCCGCTGCCCTGCTTCACTTCCGCATTGCGCACGGCGCCATCGGCGCCAACCTGGAACTGCAGCGTGGTCGTGCCTTCAATTTCGTAGCGCAACGCTTCGCGCGGCCACTCGGGCGCAGTGCAGCTGGCCGGCGTGGCCAGCGATTCATAGGGGAAGGTGCTGGCACCGCCGGCCAGCGCAAGCAGCAACGGCAACATCTCAGATCTCGGCCAGGGCCTTTACATGGGCCACCACGCTGCGGCCCAGGGCCGACAGGTTGTAACCGCCTTCCAGGCAGCTCACGATGCGGCCCTGCGCGTGCTGGCGCGCGACCTCCATCACCTGCTGCGTCATCCAGGCGTAATCGGCTTCCACCAGCCCCATGCCGCCCAGGTCGTCCTCGCGGTGGGCATCGAAGCCGGCGGAGATGAAGATCATCTGGGGCTTGAATGCATGCAGCGCGGGCAGCCACTTTTCCTGCACCAGTGCGCGCACCGTATCGCCCTTGGAACCAGCCGGCACCGGCACGTTGACCCGGTTCGGCGTCTCCGGCAGCACTTCGCAATACGGATAGAAAGGATGCTGGAAGAAGCTCACCATCAGCGCACGCGGCTCATTGAGCAGCGCTTCTTCGGTGCCGTTGCCGTGATGGACGTCGAAATCGACCACCGCCACGCGCTCCAGGCCGCGCACGTCGAGCGCATGCTTGACGGCGATTGCCACATTATTGAACAGGCAGAAGCCCATCGGTTCCATTGGCCGCGCATGGTGGCCCGGCGGGCGCACCGCACAAAAGGCATTGTCGATCTCGCCGTCGATCACCGCATCGGTGGCTGCAAGCGCCGCGCCGGCCGCGCGCCGCGCCGCGTTCCAGCTATGCGGGTTGAGCGAGGTGTCGCCGTCAATCGGGTAGTAGTCGCCGGCTGCCGGCAGGTGGTCGCGCACGATGGCGATGGCATTGGCAGTATGGTTGCGCGCGATGGAAGCTTCATCCGCCAGCGGTGCGTCGCGGTGTTCCAGCAGGTCGTCGATGTGGGCGTTGATCAACTGGTCGGCAATGGCTTGCAGGCGCGCCGGGCATTCGGGATGCCAGTCGCCCATTTCGTGGCGCTGGCAGTCGGGATGACTATAAATTGCTGTGCTCATGAATCGCGTTCTCGCATAGAATGCGACTAATCTACCACGCGGCGGCAGGTCCACCAAAACACGTACCCAAACCATGTATACCAAATTACACGCCGTAGCGCGCCAGGTCGGACAGGTCATCGTCGGCAAGGAGCTGCAAGTGCGCCAGTCGCTGACCTGCCTGCTGGCCGGCGGACACCTGTTATTAGAAGACTTGCCGGGCGTCGGCAAGACCACGCTGTCGCACGCCCTGGCGCTGTCGCTGGGCCTGCAGTTCAACCGCATCCAGTTCACCAGCGACCTGCTGCCGGCCGACGTGGCCGGCGTTTCGATTTATGAACGCGAGCTGAACGCCTTCAGCTTCCATCCTGGGCCGATCTTCACGCAAGTGCTGCTGGCCGATGAAATCAACCGTGCCACGCCGAAGACCCAGTCCGGCCTGCTGGAAGCGATGGAAGAGCGCCAGGTCTCGGCCGATGGCGTGACCCGTCCGCTGCCTGAACCGTTCTTCGTGATCGCAACGCAGAATCCGACCCACCAGGTCGGCACTTTCCCACTGCCGGAGTCGCAGCTCGACCGCTTCCTGATGTGCATCTCGCTCGGTTATCCCGATGCAGCCGCCGAACGCGCGCTGCTGATGGGCGAGGACCGGCGCCAGATGCTGAAGCACCTGGCCCCTGCCATGACGCCGGCCGAGCTGTTCGCCGCGCAGCAATCGCTGCGCCAGATCCATGCCGCGCCGGCCCTGATCGATTATGTGCAGGCGCTGGCCCAAGCCTCGCGCCAGAACGGCTTTTTTGCTGAAGGCCTGAGCCCGCGCGCGGCGCTGGCCTTGCTGCAGGCGGCACGCGCCTGGGCCGCACTGGAAGGCCGCGACCACGTCATGCCGGAGGACGTGCAAGCCGTGCTGGTGCCGGTCTGCGCCCACCGTTTGCGGCCGCTCAAGTCCTCCCACGGTACTGCGCTGGCCAGCCGCGACCTGGTGCTGCAACTGCAAAAATCCGTGCCGGTATAAGCCATGCTTGCTCCAGCAAGGAGAATGCTTGACCGCTGGCTGTTCCAGCTGAAGGAAAAGGAACCGGGCGAGGTGCAGCTCGTGATGCGCCGCGTCTTCATCCTGCCGACCAAGCCTGGCATAGCCTTTGTCGGCCTGCTGCTGATCATGCTGATCGGCTCCGTCAACTACAACCTTGGCCTTGGCTTCGTGCTGACCTTTTTCACCGGCTCCTGCGCCATCGTCGACATGTATATGACGGCCAAGAACCTGGCCTTCCTGCACCTGTCGCCCGGTCGTGCCCAGCCGGTGTTTGCCGGCGACGAAACCCAGTTCGAACTGGTGGTGCGGAACAACACGCCGCGTGACCGCTATGCGCTCTGGCTCGGCTTCCAGGACGAGGGCGAACCGCGCCAGGCGATCGACGTCGCTTCCAGAAGCAGCGCAGCCGTTGTGCTGTCGCGTCCCACCACGGAACGCGGCTGGCTGGCAGCGCCGCGCGTGCGCCTGTTCACCCGTTTCCCGCTTGGCCTGTTCGGCGCCTGGTCGTACTGGCAGCCAGACCTCAAAGTGCTGGCCTATCCGCAACCGGAAGTGGCGCCACCGCCCTTGCCCACCACCGGTGCCGCGCGCGAAGACGGCTACGGCACCGTCGGCCTCGATAATTTCTCCGGCATCCGCAACTACCAGCCGGGCGACCCGATGCGCCACCTGGCCTGGCGCCAGATCGCGCGCCTGCATCCGTCCGATGGCGGCAACCTGGTGAGCAAGCATTTCGAAGGCGGCGCCGTGTCCGACCTGCTGCTGGACCTGAAAGCGCTGCCGCCGCTGCTCGATATTGAAGTGCGCCTGTCGCGCCTGACGGCCTGGGTGCTGGAAGCGGAACGGCGCGCCCTGCCCTATGCCCTCAGTGTCGGCCATCACGAGATCGCGCAAGGCGTGGGCGAAGCGCATTGCGCCGAATGCTTGCGCGCGCTGGCACTGTATGGCAAGGAGGGCGCATGATCGCCCGCCTCACCGGCATGGCCAACCGCCTGACGCGCGACAAGGCCGATACCCTGCTGCTCTTGCTGGCAGCCTTGATGGTGCTGGCGCCCCACTTCGGCCACCTGCCGCTATGGACTTCGGCAATGGTCTGCCTGACCCTGGCATGGCGCGGCGCCATCACCTTGCGCGGCAGCCGCCTGCCGCCCATGTGGCTGCTGCTGCCGGTGTCGCTGCTGGCCATGGGCGGCGTCTACCTGACCTTCCGCACGCTGCTGGGGCGCGAGGCGGGCGTCACCATGCTGGCCCTGCTGCTGACCTTCAAGCTGCTGGAAATGCATGCGCGGCGCGACCTGTTCGTGGTGATCTTCCTCAGCTTCTTCCTGCTGTTGACGAATTTCTTCTACTCGCAATCGATCCTGACCGCGCTGGTGATGATCGCCACCATCATCGTGCTGTTGTCGGCCCAGATCACCTTCCAGCTCACCGGCGCCGTGCCGCCGCTGGCCGCGCGCCTGAAGCTGGCCGGGCGCATCTTCCTGGTTGCTGCGCCGTTGGGCGTGCTGCTGTTCGTCGGCTTCCCGCGCATCCAGGGACCGCTGTGGGGCTTGCCGGGCGATGCCGGCGGCAAGAGCGGCATGTCCGACACCATGTCGCCCGGGTCGATGACCAGCCTGGCGCTATCGGAAGAAGTGGCTTTCCGCGCCCATTTCAACGGCGCGGCGCCGCCGCAAGAACAGCTGTACTGGCGCGGCCCTGTGCTGAGCAACTACGATGGCCGCGCCTGGACCCGCGCCGGCCAGCAACTGTATCCACCCGCTCTGTTGCGGCTGGCACGGCAACTGGAATGGAAAGGCGCGTCCTATCCTTATGAAGTCACGCTGGAACCGGGGCGCCGCCAGTTCCTGTTCATGCTGGAGCTGAGCGAACCGGGCGCCCGCATCGACGGCGCTGAGGGCATATATACAGACGAACTTGAGCAGTTGGTGCGGGCCAGCAGCGACAAGCGTCTGCGCTACAGTTCCGTGGCACACCCGGCCCACGTCGCGCAGTCGGGCCTCGATCCGCAGGCACTGGAACGCTGGCTGCAACTGCCGCAAGGCTTCAATCCGCGCACGCTGCGCTATGCGGCGCAGATCCAGGCCTTGCGCGCGGAACGCGGCGACGATGCCGCCATCGCTGCCGTGCTCGACATGTTCCGCAAGGGCTTCGAATACACGCTGGAGCCGGGCCGGCTTGGCCGCGATGAAATCGACGAATTCCTGTTCGATACGCGCAAGGGATTTTGCGAGCACTTTTCCGGCTCCTTCGTTTACGTGATGCGCGCGGCCGGCCTTCCCGCGCGCGTGGTGAATGGCTACCAGGGCGGCGAATTGAATCCGGTCGATGGCTATTACACGGTGCGCCAGTCCGACGCCCACGCCTGGAGCGAGGTCTGGCTCGGACCTGAGCGCGGCTGGACCCGCATCGACCCGACCGCTGCCGTAGCGCCCGAACGCATCCGCACCAGCCTGTCGCAAACCTTGCCGCAGGCAGCGCCTTTCGGTTTGCAAGGCTTGGCCGACCTGGCGCGCGACCAGGCTTCCTGGCTGGCACAGATGCGTTTTGGCCTCAGCGCGATGAATAATGCTTGGAATCAATGGATCCTCGATTACAATCCAAACAGGCAGCAAGATTTCCTCAGAGAACTGGGCACCGCCTTTGCTGACTGGCGGCCGCTGGCGGGATTGGCCCTGTGCGCCGGGCTGGTTCTGCTGCTGAAATACCGCCGCACTTGGCGCACGCGCGATCCGGTCGACGCCGCCTACCTCGCCTTCTGCCGCCAACTGGCGCGGCATGGCGTGGACAAGGCGCCGGATGAAGGACCGCTAAGCCTGGCGCAACGCGTGCGGCAGTTGAACCTGCCTCGCGAGAAAATAGCTGCCATGACAGGATTCCTGGAGCTGTATGGCGCGCTCAAATATGGCGCACCAGCAGCGCAGAACGATAACCCGGTCGGACGACTGAATAGTTTGCTGAAGCAATCCCGATGAGATTCTTAAAGAAGTTCCCCACCACCGTGCTGGCCATGGCTTGCTTCGGCCTGGCCGTGGCGCCCGCGGCTGATGCGGCGGTCCACAAGCCGGCCAAGGCCAAAAAAGCGCCCCCAAAGAAACCGGCCATTGATTACAGTGGCGAGTTCGTCAATTTCGGCCAATGGAAAGAAGTGCAGCAGTTCATGGGCGACCTGGAACAGAAGCACGGCGTGCCGATTGCCGAATCCGAAAAGCTGTTCCTCGATCTGCGCTATATCGACGCGGCAGTCCAGCTGATGAAACCTGCGCCGCCGGGCAAGCCCAAAAACTGGCAAGCCTACAGCAGCCGCTTCATCGAGCCGAAACGCATCAATGCCGGCGTCGAGTTCTGGAACGCCAACCGCGACGCACTGGCGCGGGCCGAAGCGCTGTACGGCGTGCCGGCCGAAATCATCGTCGGCATCATCGGCGTGGAAACCATCTACGGCCGTGACATGGGCAAGTTCCGCGTACTCGACGTGCTCGCGACCCTGGCCTTCTCCTACCCGCTGACCCCGAACCGCGAAGCACGCATGGAATTCTTCCGGGGCGAACTGGAGGCCGCCATCGTGTCGGCGCGCCAGACCGGAATCGACCCGCTGTCGCTGACCGGCTCTTATGCCGGCGCTGTCGGCATGCCGCAATTCATGCCGGGCAATATTTACAAGCTGGGCGTGGATTTTGACGGTGACGGCAAGGTGGACTTGCGCAATTCGCCGTCCGACGCAATCGGCAGCGTGGCCAATTTCCTGGTGGCCCATGGCTGGAAGCGCGACGATCCGGCGCGCCTGGCTTATCCGACTACCGTATCGCCTGAGCGTGGCTGGGAGAAATACCTGGGTACCGGCCTGGAAGCGCAATATACCGGCGAAGACCTGCTGGCTGCCGGCGTCCACCCGGACAGCGATTTGCCGCCTGGTTTATATGGACTGGTTGATTTGCAGAATGGTTCTGAGCCAACCGAATACTGGGTTGGCAGCAATAATTTCTTCTCTATCACTAAGTACAACCGAAGTTATTTCTATGCCATGTCGGTAGTCGAACTTGGACGCGCAGTAAAGCTTTCAATGAAGGAAACTTTGTAACTGCGTGTAACTTGTGTGATATACAAGAGTGTAGAATTACCCTAACACAAAAATTAGGGTAGAATTCTCTCAGAATGTTGCGATAGGACAACGCGTTTCGAGAGCAATATACTATTTTTTGTTGCACGCAAGTACTGCTGACCGCTCTGTTGTACAATTGTGTATATATTATGAAACTTGTTAAACAGGAATCCCTCGCTGGATTTGGGTCGTTAGCAGGACAACTTTAGAGAAGGAACAGAAGACATGACCAACCAAGTCGGTAATGATATGAACAACGAGTCGGAAGGCGATGATCTGCTGCAGTACAATCCGAACCGTCTGCTCGACACCCTGATCGAGAACCTGCGCCTGAAGAACGATGCGGCCCTGTCGCGCGCTCTGGAAGTCGCACCGCCTGTGATCTCCAAAATTCGCCACCACCGCCTGCCGGTTGGCGCATCGCTGCTGATCCGCATGCACGAGGTTTCCGACCTGAGCATCCGTGACCTGCGTTACCTGATGGGTGACCGTCGCAATAAGTTCCGCATCAGCGACAAGCAGTTCAAGCCAAAAGAAGGCGCTGGCGGCGCGAAAAACGAGGGCTGATTCCAGTCCCTGGTTTGCCCTCCCCACCGGGGAGGGCGAGCACCGCTTTACTTAAGCCGGAAACACCCCGGTCGACAGGTAGCGGTCGCCGCGATCGCAGACGATGAACACGATCGTCGCGTTTTCCACTTGCTGCGAAATGCGCAGCGCAATTTCACAGGCACCTGCTGCCGAAATCCCGCAGAAGATACCTTCTTCAGCAGCCAGCCGGCGCGCCATGCGTTCTGCCGCTGCCTGCGATACATATTCCACCTGGTCTACACGCGCCTTGTCGTAAATCTTCGGCAGGTAGGCTTCCGGCCATTTGCGGATGCCCGGGATCGACGAGCCCTCTTCCGGCTGGGCGCCGATGATGCGCACGTTTTCGTTCTGTTCCTTGAGGTACTGCGACACGCCCATGATGGTGCCGGTGGTCCCCATGGCGGACACGAAGTGCGTCACGCGGCCTTCGGTATCGCGCCAGATTTCCGGACCGGTACCCTCGTAGTGGGCACGCGGGTTGTCGCCATTGGCAAACTGGTCGAGGATGATGCCCTTGCCATCCTTTTGCATCTGCTCGGCCAAATCACGTGCGTATTCCATGCCGCCGGTCTTAGGCGTCAGGATGATGTTGGCGCCATAGGCGGCCATGCTCATGCGGCGCTCTTCGCTCAGGTTTTCCGGCATCAGCAGGATCATTTTGTAACCGCTGATCGCGGCGGCCATGGCCAGTGCGATGCCGGTATTGCCGCTGGTGGCTTCGATCAGGGTGTCGCCTGGCTTGATCTGGCCGCGCTCTTCGGCCCGGCGCAGCATCGACATGGCGGCACGGTCCTTGACCGAACCGGCCGGATTGTCGCCTTCCAGCTTGCCGAGGATGATATTGCCGCGCGCCGCCGCTTCCGCGCCGGGAATGCGTACCAGCTGCACCAGCGGCGTATTACCGATGGTATCGGCGATTGTTTTGTATCCCATGGTTCCTGCTATGAATTGTTCTGTCAAACGACCATTTTATCCGCTTCGGCGGCGAGGTGCAGGGACATGAAGACGTAGCCCAGGCTTTCACCGTCGATCCGGAACAGGTCCGGAATCTCGCCAGTCTGCACGAATCCGCACTTCCGGTATAGGTTGCGGGCCGGTGCGTTGCCGGACAGGACCTCCAGGTCCACCCATTCCAGGCCCTGTTCGCGCGCCCAGCCGGCCGCCGTCTTCACCAATGCGGCGCCAACTCCGCTGCGGCGCACGGCGCGGTGCACACCCATGCCCAGCAGGCAGCGATGGCGCGCCGCCGCCTCCACGCGCGAACGCAAGTCGACGTGCCCGATGATTTCGCCCTCGGAAACCGCAACCCAGACCCGGCGCCAGCCCTGCTGGCCAAAGCTGGCCTGCAGGCCGGTGCTGAAGCCGTTCGCTTTCTCAGGCGGGAAGCCAGGGCTGTTGCGCGACATGGGCTGGAACAAAGGCGCACCATTGCGTCCATTATCGAGCAGGTGGTCGTTCAGGTAATGGAAGAAGGTGGCCAATTCTTCGGGATGCAGCGGCCGGATGGTAAAGGTCATTGGCAAATCATAGCAGGCCGGATGAATTGCATTAAACTACATCCATTACTAGAGGAGCTTTCCCATGAGCGACACCGAAGTCATCTCCATTCCGTCCACGATGGAAGGCCGCCGGCACCAATTCAACCCGGTGCTGACTGAGCAGGAGATCAAGCGCCTGCACCGTTTCGGCACGGTACGGCAATACGCGCGCGGCGTGCGCATCCTGGAAGCGGGGCATACCTGCTTCGGCATGATCATTACGCTGAAAGGCACGGTCACCATTTGCAAATACGACGGCTTGGGCAATACCGAATTGCTGGCCGAGCATGGCCCTGGCGAATTCACTGCCGAGGTCTCGCAGCTGTCGGGCCGCCCTTCCCTGGTCAATGCCACCGCCAAGGACGACGTCGAAGTGCTGGAGGTGTCGCCGGAAAACCTGCGCGCCCTGGTGATCGCGGAAGCGGAACTCGGCGAGCGCATCGTACGGGCCCTGATCCTGCGCCGGGTCGGCTTGCTCGAGCGCGAAGGCGGCGGCCTGGTGCTGGTGGCGCCGCCCGGCAATGCAGCGCTGTTTCACCTGCGTTCATTCTTGAGCAGCAACGGCTACCCTTACAGCATCCTCGATCCCAAAGAGGACGAACAGGCGCGCGCACTATGCGAATACTACGAGCCGGGTCCGGACGACTGGCCGCTGGTGGTGTGCCCGGACGGCGTGGTGAAAAAAAACCCAAGCAATGCTGAAGTGGGCTACTGCATCGGCCTGCTGCCGGAGATCGATACCGAAAAACTGTGGGACGTGGTGGTAGTCGGTGCCGGTCCTGCCGGCCTGGCGACATCCGTGTATGCCGGCTCGGAAGGCCTGTCCGTGCTGGCACTGGAGCAGCGCGCCTTTGGCGGCCAGGCTGCGGCCAGCGCACGCATCGAAAACTATCTTGGCTTCCCGACCGGGATCTCCGGCGGAGCGCTGGCCGGCCGCGCCTTCGTGCAGGCGCAGAAGTTCGGCGTGGAAGTCGCGATTCCAGCGCCAGCCACCCGGCTGCTGTGCGACAGCTGGCCGCTGCGCGTCGAAGTCGCAGGTGAAAAGGTGGTGCGCGCCAAGACCGTGGTGCTGGCAAGCGGCGCACGCTACAAGCGCCCTGCCCTCGAAAACATCGGCGAGTTCGAAGGCCGTGGCATCTATTTCTGGGCCTCGCCAATCGAGGCCAAGCTGTGCAAGTCGGAGGAAGTGGTGCTGGTAGGCGGCGGCAATTCCGCCGGCCAGGCTGCAGTCTTCCTGTCGGGCTTCGCCTCCAAGGTGCATATGGTGATCCGCGGCGACGGGCTCAAGGCCACCATGTCGACCTACCTGATCGACCGCATCAAGGCCACCCCGAACATCGAACTGCACACGCATACCGAGATCGTAGCGCTCGAGGGCAACGACGACGGCCTGTCGAAGGTCACCTTCCGCTGCAAGGATACCGGCGAAGTCGATAGCTGCGAAGTATGCCGCCTGTTCCTGTTCATCGGCGCCGACCCGAATACTGCCTGGCTGGCCGACTGCGGGGTGGAGGTGGATGCGCAAGGCTTTATCCGCACTGGCTTCGACGCCATCAAGGACCAGTGCCGCGCCAAGATGACGCTGGCCGATGCGCCGCAGCGCGCGCCGCTGGAAACCAGCGTGCCGGGCGTGTTTGCGATCGGCGATGTCCGCTCCGGCTCCACCAAGCGCGTTGCCGCCGGCGTGGGCGAAGGCGCGGCCGTGGTGTCGCAGATCCACGCCTTCCTGGCCAACCTGCCTGTCACATCCCCTTGAAACGGTGCTGGAAGCGCTGGCTGACCGGCAGCCGCGCTCCATGCCCACGCAAGCTAAGCCACATCGCATTGTCGCCGTCACGCACGGCGGCGGCAATGCGCTTCACTGCCACCACGTAGCTGCGGTGCACCTGCCAGAAGCCAGCCCCCTCCAGCGTTTTCGCCAGTTCCTTGAGCGGCGTGCGGATGTGCGCTTCCAGGCCCTGCGCCACCACGCGCGTGTACTTGTCTTCAGCCACGAAGTACAGGATGTCGGACAGGTCGATGAAATGCACCGTCTGTCCCACCGATGCCTGGATCCATGACGGCGCCGTGCTGGTCGCCCGCACGTCAGTGGCGATGCGGCGCAAGTCCGGCGGCGGCAGCAGCACGCGCTCGCGCAGCCGCTCCACCGTCCGCGCCAGGCGCGCCGCATCCACTGGCTTCAGCAAGTAATCATGCGCGCCCTGCTCAAAGGCGGCCAGGGCATGCTCGTTGTACGCAGTGACGAACACCACGTGCGTGCGTGAGCCGAAAGTCGCCGCAAGCTGCAGCCCATCCAGCCCGGGCATGCGAATGTCGAGGAAAGCCACATCCGGCGCCAGTTCACGCGCCAGCCGCAGGGCTTCGAAACCGTCCCCTGCGTCGGGCAGCAATTCCGCTTCCGGCCACAGTGCAGCGAGCACCTCGCGCAACTCAGCCCTCAGCAGAGGTTCATCATCGGCGATCAGGATTCGTGGCTTCATGCGCGCACCTCCATCGGCAACAGCAGTTCGGCCTCGGTCGCGCCATCGGCAGCCTGCCGCAATTCGAACGCTGCCCGCCCGCCATATAGCGCCTGCAGCCGCTCGCGCACATTGCGCAGTCCAACGCCGCTCCCCAGCGGCATAGTGCCCTGCCCGCCCTGCAGGCCTGCGCCATCATCACGCACGATGATACTGAGCCGGCCGTCGCCACGCAGCGCTGCAGCAACGCTTACGCATACGTCGCCCGGTTTTGGCTCAACGCCGTGCTGCACCGCATTCTCGACCAGCGACATCAGCATCATCGGCGGGACCGGCAAGTCGCCGACGCCGTCGGGGCAATCGATCCGGGTCGTGAGGCGCTTGCCGAAGCGGATTTCCATCAGCGCCAGGTAATGGCCTGCCAGTTCGCACTCACGGGCCAAGGTGGACGACGAGGTGCGCATATCGGGCAATGCCGTACGCAAGTAAGCGATCAGATGATCCAGCATTTCTACCGCGCGTTCAGGCGCATTGCGCGCCAGGTAGCGAGTATTGGCCAGCGTGTTGTACAGGAAGTGCGGCTCGACCTGCGCCTGGAGGGACTTCAATTCCGCCTGCACGGCAGCCCGCTGCAGCTCCGAAATTTCCAGGGCACGGGCCTGGCGATGGGCATACATCAGTGGAACTGTCAGTACCACGGTTCCAAAAGCGAGGGCACTACCGAATATTTGCGCTGGCGACAGGGCAAGCAGCTGGAAATAGCCGGCTCCCGTGATGTATGCCTGCATCGCCACGCCGGCAGCCACCAGGAGCAGCACTGGCTGGGCCGCCCAACACCAGGTCCAGCCAGCTTTGTTCGGCAGCAGCCATCGCAACGCCTGGGCCCCGGCCAACACGATCGCCGCATCGAGCAAGAGCGCGCCAAATAGCGCGAGCCGGTCATAAGACCCGGTAAATAAGGCTAGGCAGGCGATCAGCAATAACAATCCTGCACTGGAAGCAGCTTCCCGCAAATTCACGGGCAAGAGTTGGCGCAATGCTGCCTGGGGTCCGTTCTGCATCTTATAAGTCCGGATTGGCTTGCAGCGAACGCCAGTATTCGCGCGGCGGCATTTTATCGACCGGCACGTCGTTGCCCACCACTTCGATCTTGAGGTCATCGATCCAGACCGTACCGCCACCTTGGCCATTCACGCCAAACAAGATGAACTCTGCGTTCTTTTCGACATCAAGGGTGACGCTACGTAACTGCCAATCGGCAGTTCCTTTGATTGGCTTATCCTGGCTATTGTAAAAGCCGCTCTTCTCGCCATTCTCCAGATCCACGCGCATCCACAGGCCGCTGTAGTCGCCAATGTTTTCGGTACGTACTTGCGCCGAAAAGCGCACGCGCTTGCCGCGTTAATTGTCAGCCGCAATGGTCTGCATCAGCGTTGCCCACGCCTTGCGATCACCTGTTTTGGCGCGCAGGAACTTTGCAAAGCTGCCCCGCCGGAAACCATTTGGGTCGGCGCCTATTTCGTACAGCTCCGGGTTCTCGCCGGCGAGGTACCAGCTTTTGTCGAGGGTTGCAGTTGGCTGGGCCAAGGCCAGCAAGGAAAATGAAGCGATTGCAGCGAGGAGAACAACGTGAGGTTTCATGGGGCGGTAGTTTCTCATGGCATGACGACATTGTCATGTCCATAACTGTGCCCCATGGTGCAGGCATGCGGGGAAGCATGCGATGAACGCTTCCCCTTGCCGATCAATGGCAGTGCCTGCGGATTAACGCAGCGCGCAGCCACCTATTTGCGTGCAGTTTCCTTCTTCGGCGCAGCACCGTCGCGCGATTTGCCATTCACCACCAGCCCGGCTTCGGAAAGCTTGGTGGCGTTCTTTTCGCCAATGCCTTTGACGCGCTGTTCAAGGTCGGCCCAATCCTTGAACTCTCCCTTTGAGCGTTCCGCCATAATGGCCTTCGACTTGGCCGGGCCGATGCCTTTGACGCTATCAAGTGCCGCCTGGTCAGCCTTGTTGACGTCAACCTGGGCGAACGCCATGCTCATGCAAGCGACCAGCGTAGCGACGGCGAGCAGCAGTTTCCTGATCATGATTGCCTCCTGAATGTGAACACGAGAAGACCTCGTTTCGCCACAACGCAGCACGGGCCAGCCGGCTGACGCGGGCTGCGCGGGGTTTGAGGCAGATCAATCAACGTACGACTAATTCCACACGACGGTTCTTTGCGCGGCCTTCTTCAGTGGCATTGCTCGCGACGGGCGCCATGTTCGCGACGCCGCGCGGCATCATTCGGTTGGCGGGGATGCCGTACTTGGAGGCCAGCGCATCGGCCACAGCCTGGGCGCGTTTCTGCGACAGGGTCATATTGGCCTCGAACTCGCCCTGGTCGTCGGTATGCCCGACGATGAAGACTTTCATCTTGGGCTGCGCCTGCAGGGCCTTGGCCATCTGCTCCAGTTGCTCGCTCGATTGCTCGCGGATGACGGCCTTGTTGGTGTCGAAGGTCACGCCATACAACGCCACCTTGCCATCGCGCTGCAGGCCTTCCTGGATGGCGCGGGTGTTGACGGTCACCTTGCCGCCTTCCATCACGGTAGGCTCGACGATCTGCACGAACTGGCGCACGCGCTGGAAGTCCGTATATTCGGACAATGCGACCATGACATAGGTATTGCCCCCAGGCCCAGGCTTGGCCGCGCTGACCAGGTGGAAGCGCGGCTGGCTGCCGCTGTTGAAGATGCTGCTGACAAGCGCGTCAAAAGACTTCCAGTTCACTTCGCGCGGAAGCTCCTGCACCAGGTTCTGGACCCTGGCCTTTTCGCACTGGTCTGTCTCGCAAGCGTACAGGATCTTGAAACCGGCAGCGGTCAGCGCCTGCTGGTAGTTGCGGTGGATTTCCAATGCGCTGCGGCCTTTCGGGCCCCAGTAGAAGCGGTTGGCGGTCTTGCCTTCCACCTTGCGCAGCACGGGCTTGCCCGCTTCGGTATCGACGACGCGCGCCTGGCCCAGGTTCTCGCCACCGTACATATAGAGCATCGAGCCCTCATAGCGGTGCAGCAGCGGGTGGTCGCTGCCACCGGCGATGTCTTTAGTGAAGTTTGGCTGAGCTTGGGCTTGCAGCGAGACTGCGGCAAGCAGGGAAAGGATGAGCAATCGCATGGCAGTTCGGGAGGGTTGAACGGATTGCCAATATAACAAAAACCTCATCCCTCCCGCGCCGGTAATCGCATCAACCAATTACCGTGAAAGCCCGTGCCAGATTGCCGGAGCTGCCCCCGGCTTTTAGGCGAATAGTTCGTCGCGGGTGACCGTGGCGGTGCCAAGCTTGCCGACCACGATGCCGCCGGCGCGGTTGGCGGTTTCGACGGCTTCCTGCCAGCCGGCGCCAGAGCCAAGCATGGCGGCCATGGTGGCGATTACGGTGTCGCCGGCGCCGGAAACGTCGAACACTTCGCGGGCGCTGGCTTGCACGTTGAAGATGCCTTCGTCCGTGAACAGGGTCATGCCCTCTTCCGAACGGGTCAGCAGCAGCGCGTCCAGCGACAGTTCGGCGCGCAGGTTCTGCGCCTTGGTCACCAGCTGCTCTTCGCTGTTCCAGGAGCCGACGATGCGCTTCAGTTCCGATTTGTTCGGGGTCAGCACAGTGGCGCCTTTGTATGGCGAGAAGTCGTCGCCTTTCGGGTCGACCATCACGATCTTGTCGGCAGCGCGCGCGGTGGCGATCATTTCGGCCACGTCGACCAGGCCACCCTTGTTGTAGTCGGACAGCACGATCACATCGTATTCCGGCAGCAGGGTCTTGAACTGAACCAGCTTGTTGCGCAGTACGGCGTCGCTTGGCGCTTCTTCGAAGTCGATGCGCACCATCTGCTGCTGGCGGCCGATCACGCGCAGCTTGATGATGGTGGAGATGGCATTGTCATGTTTCAGGTAGCTGTGGATGCCGCCGCTTTGCAGCAGCTGCTCCACTTCCGACCCGGCTTCATCGGCGCCGACGATGCCCAGCAGGCCGGCATGGGCGCCCAGGGCTGCGGCATTGCGTGCGACGTTGGCCGCGCCGCCCAGGCGGGCTTCGCGGCGTTCGATGCGGACCACGGGCACCGGGGCCTCCGGCGAAATGCGGCTGACGTCGCCGAACCAGTAGCGGTCCAGCATGACGTCACCAGCGACCAGGATGCGTACTTTGTCGAGTGCGGGCGCTTTGCTCATATCAGTTCATTACGTTGAGTTCTTCGGTGCGGCGCGGCGGGTAGGAATCCCAGCGGCTGCATCCCGGACAGTGCCAGTAGAACTGGCGGGCTTTGAAACCGCAGTGGCTGCATTGGTAACGGGCCAGCTTCTGCGTGTAGCCGTGCACCAGGTTCTTCACCATCGACAGCTCGGACAGCACGGAGGCCGGCGCATCCATCATGCGCGCTTCCAGCAGCTTGTCGAGGCCGAGCAGGGTTGGCGTGCGGCGCAGTTCGTCGAGCACTACCTGCTTGGCGGCGTCCACGCCTTCCAGTTCGATCACGGCCTTGAACACCACTTCCAGCAGGTCGATCGAGGAGGCTTGTTCGAGGTAGGACTTCAGCAGGCTGACGCCCTCCTGCGGACGGCCCACCTTGCGGTAGCCATCCATCAGGCGCGTTGCGACCAGGGCGGTGTGCGGCACGGACTGCTGCTCGACGCGGCGCCAGGTGACCAGCGCGGCTTCGGTGTCGCCTTTGGCCAGCTGCGCATCGCCACACAGGATAGTGGCGCGCACGCTCGAACGGTCGGCTTGCAGGGCTTGTTCCAGCAGGGCTTCTGCTTCTTCCGGCTTCATGTGCACCAGCGCATCCTGCGCCAGCTCACAGTAGAACTGCGAGATTTCTTTCTGGCGCGAGCCGGCGCCAGATTCCTGCAGCGCGAGCGCGGCTTCGATGGCGCGTTTCCATTCCTTTTCGCGCTGGTAGATTTCCAGCAGCGCCTTGCGGCCCTGCACAGCGTAGGACGTGTCGAGCAGGCGGGTATAGGTTTCTTCGGCGCGGTCCAGCAGGCCGGCTTTCAGGTAGTCCTGGCCCAGCTCATATTCGGCGTGGGCGCGCTGTTCGGCCGGCAGGTCGGGACGCGACAGCAGGTTCTGGTGCACGCGGATGGCGCGCTCCGTTTCGCCACGGCGGCGGAACAGGTTACCCAGGGCGAAGTGCATGTCGGCCGTTTCCGGGTCAAGCTTGACGATCTCGATGAAGGAGTCGATGGCCTTGTCCGGCTGGTCGTTCAGCAGGTGGTTCAGGCCGCGGAAGTAGCCGCGCGGCAGGGTGCGCGATTCGGATACCACGGCGCGGATATCGACGCGTGCGGCGATCCAGCCGAGGGCAAACATAGCTGGGATGCCCAGCAGCCACCAGAGTTCAAAATCCATGTTTATTCTTAATGCTGGGTGTTGATGCTATCCGGCAGCGGGCGCTCGTTCACTTGCATGGCCGCGGTCTGCAGGGATTGAATGGTGGATTTCTGCTTGTTCGATTCGCGGCGTTGGCGGAACAAGGTGGGAGTCAGTGCGAGGATGCACAGGGCGGCGCCGGCCACGAAGAAGGCCAGCAGCATCAGCACCAGCGGGCCGCGCAGCTCGTAATTCAGGAACAGGTGCAGGTCGACTTCCTGCGTGTTTTTTAACGCAAAACCAAAGAACAGGACGAACAGGACAACGCCGAAGGCGGTGGAAATAAATTTCATTCTTGGTTCCTATCTTTTAAAACCGGTAAACCAATGTCTGACCCGCAGGGTCAGACACTTGCCTGCGGCGGTCGCAGGCAAGTGTCAGGCACTTGTGCCTGACACTGGTTTACCGGTTCTAACAACAAAAAAAGGGGCAGGCAAATGCCCGCCCCTTCATTCTACTGTGCCAGAGACTCAGTCCTCAATGATCGGTTGCCCGACCATCGCATCGACCCGCTCGCGCAGCTGCTTGCCAGGCTTGAAGTGCGGCACCCGTTTTTCAGGGACCATCACCTTGTCGCCGGACTTGGGATTGCGTCCAATGCGCGGCGGCCGCGAATTCAGGGCAAAGCTGCCAAAACCACGGATCTCGATGCGCTGGCCGTCGGCCAAAGCGTTGGTCATCGCATCGAGAATGGTCTTGACGGCATACTCCGCATCTTTGGCCACCAGCTGGGAATAACGCTCAGCCAGTCGGTTGATCAATTCGGACTTAGTCATCTAAGTGCTCGGTAGATTAGTTCTTGTTGTCGAACTTGGCTTTCAGCAGAGCGCCCAGGCTGGTGGTGCCGGAAGCAGCGCTGGAGTCAGCGGACAGCTTC
>Ga0209564_1000230_pt1 | contig 123814 bp, 95 predicted proteins | sample AraplaCol_mMF_r2_FD_184272 | JGI IMG/M metagenome (GOLD analysis project Ga0209564, IMG submission 184272) | Arabidopsis root microbial communities from North Carolina, USA - plate scrape MF_Col_mMF_r2 (SPAdes) (version 3) | ecosystem: Host-associated > Plants > Roots > Endosphere | place: USA... | reverse complement strand
TGCGCGGCACCAAGCGTGAAGACGTACAGCGTGGTCAGGTTCTGGCGAAGCCAGGCTCGATCAAGCCGCACAACCACTTCACCGGCGAGATCTATGTTCTGTCGAAAGACGAAGGCGGCCGTCACACTCCGTTCTTCAATAACTATCGTCCACAGTTCTACTTCCGTACGACTGACGTGACCGGTTCGATCGAACTGCCAGCGGACAAAGAAATGGTTATGCCAGGCGATAACGTGTCGATCACCGTCAAGCTGATCAACCCGATCGCGATGGAAGAAGGTCTGCGCTTCGCTATCCGCGAAGGTGGCCGTACCGTTGGTGCAGGTGTTGTAGCGAAGATCATCGCTTAAGGAATACTGGTCTTACCACCAGGGGCGTCTCTGGTGGTATAATCGATATCCTTTGTAGTTTTACGTAGGGACGTAGCTCAATTGGCAGAGCGTCGGTCTCCAAAACCGAAGGTTGGGGGTTCGATGCCCTCCGTCCCTGCCACCGTTTTCAGGTGCAGGGCACCGAAAGTAAATATAAATGTCAAATCAATCCGTGCAGACCGTCAGCACGTCGAATGACAAGATTAAGGTTGCTCTGGCAATAGCCGTTGCAATCGCAGGTGTGGTCGGGTTTTATTACCTGTCAGACAAACCAGCTCTCGTACGCGCAGGCGCACTTGTAGCTGGTTTGGCTTTTGCCGTTCTGCTCTTGTGGACCTCGACGACTGGCCGTGAATTCCTGAATTTCGCCAAAGAAGCCGTACGCGAAACGAAAAAGGTCGTCTGGCCTACTCGTCGCGAAGCTACCCAGATCACGGGCATCGTGTTTGCCTTCGTGCTGGTGATGGCGCTGTTCCTGTGGGGCACGGATAAGACACTTGAGTTCCTGTTGTACGACGTCATTCTGGGTATACGAAAATAATGAGCGAAAATGTGCAAGACGACGTGCCGGGCGAAGTTCCGGCACAAGATGCTGGCGCAGCGCCTATCAGCGTCCCAGTCAGCAACAAGCGCTGGTACGTTGTGCATGCGTATTCCGGCATGGAAAAAAGCGTACAGCGTGCTTTGACGGAACGCGTCGAGCGCGCCGGCATGCAAGACCAGTTCGGCCAGATCCTGGTGCCGACCGAAGAAGTGGTCGAAGTCAAGAACGGTCAAAAGTCCGTCACCGAGCGTCGTTTCTTCCCAGGTTATGTCCTGGTTGAGATGGAAATGACCGACGAAACGTGGCACTTGGTGAAAAACACCAACAAAGTGACCGGCTTCATCGGCGGCAAATCGAACAAGCCGACCCCGATTCCAGCGCGCGAGATCGACAAGATCATGCAGCAGATGCAAGAGGGTGTCGAGAAGCCACGGCCGAAAGTGCTGTACGAAGTGGGCGAGCAAGTCCGCATCAAGGATGGCCCGTTCACCGATTTCAACGGCAATGTCGAAGAAGTCAATTACGAGAAATCCAAAGTACGCGTCTCGGTCACGATCTTCGGCCGCGCTACTCCGGTGGAACTTGAGTTCGGCCAGGTCGAAAAAGTATAAGCAGCACCGTTCGCCAGAACGGGCGACGGTGTAAAAACCTGACAAATCTGGCAAAGAGGAGCCCCGCCCTGCAAATGCGCATGGTGGGGCGCTACTACTCATATCCAAGATAGGAGCCATCATGGCAAAGAAAATCATTGGTTTTATCAAGCTGCAAGTGCCAGCTGGTAAAGCAAACCCATCCCCACCGATCGGTCCAGCTCTGGGTCAACGCGGTCTGAACATCATGGAATTCTGCAAAGCGTTCAACGCGCAGACCCAAGGTATGGAACCAGGCATGCCTATCCCAGTCGTGATCACCGCGTTCGCTGACAAGTCCTTCACCTTCGTGATGAAGACGCCTCCGGCAACCTTCCTGATCAAGAAGCACTCGGGCGTTGTCAAAGGTTCGCCGAAGCCACATACCGACAAAGTCGGTAAGCTGACCCGCGCTCAAGCTGAAGAAATCGCTAAATTGAAAACCCCTGATCTGACCGCTGCCGACCTGGATGCTGCTGTACGCACCATCGCTGGTTCCGCACGTTCGATGGGCATCACGGTGGAAGGTCTGTAATCATGGCAAAACTGTCCAAACGCGCAAAAGTTATCAAATCCAAAGTTGATAGCACCAAGTCCTACGCATTCGACAACGCAGTCGCTCTGATCAAAGAACTGGCTACCGCTAAGTTCAATGAATCGATCGACGTGTCGGTACAACTGGGCGTAGACCCTAAGAAGTCGGACCAGGTCGTTCGCGGTTCCGTCGTGCTGCCAGCTGGCACCGGCAAAACCGTTCGCGTTGCTGTGTTCGCTTCGGGCGACAAAGCTGAAGCCGCTAAAGCTGCCGGCGCTGACGTTGTTGGTATGGAAGACCTGGCCGAGCGCGTCAAAGCCGGCGACATGCCTTTCGATATCGTCATCGCTTCGCCAGACACCATGCGTATCGTTGGTACCCTGGGTCAGATCCTGGGCCCACGTGGCCTGATGCCTAACCCGAAAGTCGGCACCGTAACCCCTGACGTCGCTACCGCCGTGAAAAACGCGAAAGCCGGTCAAGTTCAGTACCGTACCGACAAAGCCGGTATCATCCACGCGACCATCGGCCGCAAATCGTTCGCTGACGCAGATCTGAAGAGCAACCTGGTTGCCCTGATCGACGCACTGAACAAAGCTAAGCCAGCTACCAGCAAGGGTGTTTACCTGCGCAAGGTATCGCTGTCGTCGACCATGGGCGCTGGCGTCCGTGTTGACCAGGCTACCCTGGCTGCTTAAGTACCAGTTTAAGTCCTTGTATCGCCTTTGAGCGGTATGGGGCAGTTCTTTGGGCTGGTCGTTTCTTCGGGAACGGCCAGGCAATCAAAGACCGTTGGGCCGGGCGCATCAGGCAGGCGCCTAGTTAATTGAATTTTTCACCCAACGCAGATGGTGTACCCGATCAAGTTTCGTAGTCCATTGGACTCCTAAACCTCGGACGCCGTTGTTCGAACCGATGGCAGGCAGTTTGCCCGTCATCATTTAAGGAGGTTGACCGTGGGTCTCAATCTGAATGACAAAAAGGCCGTAGTCGCCGAAGTTTCCGCAAAAGTAGCAACTGCGCAAACTATCGTCGTGGCCGAATATCGTGGCATCCAGGTTGCTCACTTGACGCAACTTCGTGCTAAAGCGCGCGCTCAAGGCGTGTACCTGCGAGTGTTGAAAAACACCCTCGCACGTCGCTCCGTCGAAGGCACGCAGTTCGCCGGCCTGGCAGACAGCATGACCGGTCCGTTGATCTACTCGATCTCGGACGATGCCGTTGCAGCAGCTAAAGTCATCGCTGACTTCGCTAAAACCAACGACAAACTGGTCATCACCGCAGGTAACTACGCAGGCAAGCAGCTGGATAAAGCAGCTGTTGCAGCGTTGGCGAGCATTCCTTCCCGTGAAGTTCTCATTTCGCAGCTGTTGGGCGTTATGCTGGCTCCGGTGTCGGGCTTTGCACGTGGTCTGGCTGCTCTGGCAGCGAAAAAATCCGAAGGTGCTCCAGCTGTTGCCGAAGTGGCAGCAGAAGAAGCCCCGGCAGCAGCTTAATAGCGGCTGTGTTCCGGCCTGAGCGCCGGACGGTTTTTTCTCAAGTACCAATCTGATGTATTAACGAATCAAAAAATTATTGGAGTTTCAAATGGCAATTAGCAAAGACGACATCCTGAACGCAGTTAGCGAAATGTCCGTAATGGACCTGAACGAACTGGTCAAAGCTTTCGAAGAAAAATTCGGCGTTTCGGCCGCTGCAATGGCTGCTCCAGCAGCTGGCGGCGCAGCTGTTGCTGCTGCTGAAGAGCAGACCGAATTCAACGTTGTTCTGACCGAAGTCGGCGCGAACAAAGTTGGCGTAATTAAAGCAGTTCGCGAAATCACCGGTCTGGGCCTGAAAGAAGCCAAAGACGTGGTTGATGGCGCTCCTAAGACCGTTAAAGAAGCCCTGTCGAAAGCTGACGCTGAAGCCGCTAAGAAGAAGCTGGAAGAAGCTGGCGCCAAGGCCGACCTGAAGTAATCAAGTTGTACGGCGGCTAGTTAGTTAGCGCCTCGAGCCAAAGCTGCGGATTTCCTCCCGAAAGGGAGGAAATCCGGCTTTGGCTCCTTTGTCGTCCTCGTCGTATTTGTAGCGTTTTGTCCGACGCCGCAGTTTTATCGAATCAGCTGGAAATGGTAGAAGTTTCAGGTTTCGTCTGTGTGACATGCAGCCGATCTTGTTGCTGAAGTGGCTAAAAATGCACTGGCAAAACCTGAATTTTTTATCCTTTCTGTCACTCACGGAGTGTCCATGCACTACTCATTTACTGAGAAGAAACGCATTCGCAAATCATTCGCGAAGCGCGCCAACGTTCACCACGTTCCGTTCCTGCTGGCTACCCAGCTCGAGTCCTACCATAGTTTCTTGCAAGAAGACGTAGCACCGTCGACACGCAAGAACGACGGCCTGCAGTCGGCCTTTACCTCGATTTTCCCTATCGTTTCGCACAATGGCTTTGCGCGTCTCGAATTCCTGTCGTACGTCCTGGGCGATCCTGCCTTTGACGTCAAGGAATGCCAACTGCGTGGCCTGACCTTTGCGTCGCCGCTGCGCGCCAAGGTCCGTCTGGTAATCCTGGACAAGGAATCGCCGACCAAGCCGGTCGTCAAAGAGATGAAGGAACAGGAAGTCTACATGGGCGAACTGCCCCTGATGACCACCACCGGTTCGTTCGTCATCAATGGTACCGAGCGCGTTATCGTTTCGCAGCTGCATCGCTCGCCTGGCGTGTTCTTCGAGCACGACCGCGGCAAGACCCACTCCTCGGGCAAACTGCTGTTCTCCGCGCGTATCATTCCTTACCGCGGTTCGTGGCTGGACTTCGAGTTCGACCCGAAAGACATCCTGTTCTTCCGCGTCGACCGCCGCCGCAAGATGCCCGTGACGATACTGCTGAAAGCGATCGGCATGTCGCACGAGCAGATCCTGGCGAACTTCTTCGTGTTCGACAATTTCAACCTGCGCTCCGAAGGCGCGGAAATGGAATTCGTCGCCGAACGCCTGCGTGGCGAAGTCGCGCGTTTCGACATCGTCAACAAGGAAGGCAAGACGCTGGTCCTGAAGGACAAGCGTATCAACGCCAAGCACGTGCGCGATATCGAATCGAACGGCATCAAGCACATCTCGGTACCGGAAGACTACCTGCTGGGCCGCGTGCTGGCCAAGAACATCGTCGATCCCGAGACCGGCGAAGTTGTCGCGTCCGCCAACGATGAGCTGACCGAAGACGTGTTGGGCCGCCTGCGCGAAGCCAACATCTCCGAAATCCAGACCTTGTACACCAACGATCTGGACCAGGGCGCCTACATTTCGCAAACCCTGCGCATCGATGACACCGCCGACCAGATGGCCGCCCGTGTCGCGATCTACCGCATGATGCGTCCTGGCGAACCGCCAACGGAAGATTCCGTCGAAGCGCTGTTCAACGGCCTGTTCTACAGCGCCGACCGTTACGACCTGTCGGCCGTGGGCCGCATGAAGTTCAACCGCCGCATCGGCCGCGATGAACTGACCGGCGCCATGACGCTGTCGAACGAAGACGTGCTGGCCGTGATCAAGATCCTGGTGGAACTGCGCAATGGCCGCGGCGAAGTCGACGATATCGATCACCTGGGCAACCGTCGCGTACGTTGCGTCGGCGAACTGGCCGAGAACCAGTTCCGCGCCGGCCTGGTGCGCGTTGAGCGCGCCGTCAAGGAACGCCTCGGCCAAGCCGAAGCGGACAACCTGATGCCGCACGACCTGATCAACTCGAAGCCGATCTCGGCCGCAATCCGCGAGTTCTTCGGTTCGTCCCAGCTGTCGCAGTTTATGGACCAGACCAACCCGCTGTCGGAAATCACGCACAAACGCCGTGTCTCCGCCCTGGGCCCTGGCGGTCTGACCCGCGAACGCGCAGGCTTTGAAGTACGAGACGTGCACCCGACCCACTACGGCCGCGTGTGCCCGATCGAAACGCCTGAAGGCCCGAACATCGGCCTGATCAACTCGCTGGCGCTGTACGCCCGCCTGAACGAATACGGCTTCCTGGAAACCCCGTACCGCAAGGTCGAAGGCTCCAAGATCACCGACCAGATCGACTACCTGTCCGCCATCGAAGAAGGCCGCTACATCATCGCCCAGGCGAATGCGACCATCAACGACGCAGGCATGCTGAGCGATGAGCTGGTATCGGCCCGTGAAGCCGGCGAAACCATCCTGGTCTCCCCAGAGCGCATCCAGTACATGGACGTGGCGCCGGGCCAGATCGTTTCCGTCGCAGCGTCGCTGATTCCGTTCCTCGAACACGATGATGCGAACCGCGCATTGATGGGTGCCAACATGCAGCGCCAGGCGGTTCCTTGCCTGCGCCCTGAAAAAGCACTGGTCGGTACCGGCATCGAACGCACCGTGGCAGTCGACTCGGGTACTACCGTGCAGGCTCTGCGCGGCGGTATCGTCGACTACATCGATGCGGGCCGTGTCGTGATTCGCGTGAACGATGACGAAGCAACCGCCGGCGAAGTCGGTGTCGACATCTACAACCTGATCAAGTACACCCGTTCGAACCAGAACACCAACATCAACCAGCGTCCTATCGTCAAGGTAGGCGACCGTGTGGCCAAGCGCGACGTGATCGCCGACGGCGCATCGACCGACCTGGGTGAACTGGCTCTGGGCCAGAACATGACCGTGGCCTTCATGCCATGGAATGGTCTGAACTTCGAAGATTCGATCCTGATCTCGGAAAACGTCGTCAAAGACGACCGCTACACCTCGATTCACATCGAAGAGCTGTCCGTCGTGGCACGCGATACCAAGCTGGGCGCGGAAGAAATCACCCGCGACATCTCGAACCTGGCTGAGAACCAGCTGGCTCGTCTGGATGAGTCCGGTATCGTCTACATCGGCGCGGAAGTGCAGGCAGGCGACACCCTGGTCGGCAAGGTAACGCCTAAAGGCGAAACCCAGCTGACTCCGGAAGAGAAGCTGCTGCGCGCGATCTTCGGCGAAAAAGCATCGGACGTCAAAGACACCTCGCTGCGCGTGCCATCGGGCATGATCGGTACCGTGATCGACGTCCAGGTCTTCACCCGTGAAGGCATCGTTCGCGACAAGCGCGCGCAACAGATCATCGACGATGAACTGAAGCGTTTCCGCCTGGACCTGAACGACCAGATGCGTATCGTTGAAGGCGATGCCTTCCAGCGTCTGGAAAAAATGCTGATCGGCCAAGTCGTCAACGGCGGTCCGAAGAAGCTGGCCAAAGGCGCCAAGATCACCAAGGAATACCTGGCTGATCTGGACAAGTACCACTGGTTCGACATCCGCCCTGCGGAAGACGCATCGGCTACCGCGCTGGAAGCGATCAAGGAATCGATCAACGAGAAACGCCACCAGTTCGACCTGGCCTTCGAAGAGAAGCGCAAGAAGCTGACCCAGGGCGATGAACTGCAACCTGGCGTGCAGAAGATGGTCAAGGTTTACCTGGCCGTCAAGCGCCGCCTGCAGTCGGGCGACAAGATGGCGGGTCGCCACGGTAACAAGGGTGTGGTTTCCCGTATCGTGCCGGTGGAAGACATGCCATACATGGCCGACGGTACGCCGGCCGACGTGGTGCTGAACCCGCTGGGTGTTCCTTCCCGTATGAACGTGGGTCAGATTCTCGAGACCCACCTGGGTTGGGCAGCGAAGGGCCTGGGTATCCGTATCGGCGAAATGCTGGCCGTGCACACCAAAGCCGAAGAGATGCGCAAGTATCTGACCGTGATCTACAACGAAAACGGCCGTCCGGAAGATCTGGACCAGTTCGACGACGAAGAGATCATGAAGCTGGCGAACAACCTGAAGAAGGGTGTTCCGTTCGCTACTCCGGTGTTCGACGGCGCGCACGAATCGGAAATCCGCCGCATGCTGGACCTGGCTTACCCGGACGACATCGCTCACAAGCTGGGCATGACGCCGTCGAAGAATCAGGTCACGATGTACGACGGCCGCACCGGCGAAGCGTTCGAGCGCAAGGTCACCGTTGGCGTGATGCACATGCTGAAACTGCACCACTTGGTCGACGACAAGATGCACGCGCGTTCGACCGGTCCATACTCGCTCGTGACGCAGCAGCCACTGGGCGGTAAAGCCCAGTTCGGTGGCCAGCGCTTCGGTGAGATGGAGGTGTGGGCACTGGAAGCATACGGCGCATCGTATGTGCTGCAAGAGATGTTGACCGTTAAGTCGGATGACGTGAACGGCCGTACCAAAGTGTACGAAAACCTGGTCAAAGGCGACCACGTGATCGATGCCGGTATGCCTGAATCGTTCAACGTGCTGGTGAAAGAGATCCGTTCCCTGGGTATCGATATCGACCTGGAACGCAACTAAGACACGCGCACGGGCCCCGCCGGTCGTTGCCGGCGGGGCAGTTTAAAGAATTCATCACTACCTGGAGTGATACATGAAAGCACTGCTCGATTTATTCAAGCAAGTACAGACGAACGAGACTTTTGACGCGATCAAGATCGGTCTCGCTTCGCCTGAAAAAATCCGTTCGTGGTCCTACGGCGAAGTTAAAAAGCCGGAAACCATCAACTATCGTACCTTCAAGCCTGAGCGCGACGGTCTGTTCTGCGCCAAGATCTTTGGCCCGATCAAGGACTACGAATGCCTGTGCGGCAAGTACAAGCGCCTGAAACACCGCGGCGTGATCTGCGAAAAGTGCGGCGTCGAAGTCACGCTGGCCAAGGTGCGCCGCGAGCGCATGGGCCATATCGAGCTCGCTTCGCCTACCGCCCACATCTGGTTCCTGAAGTCGCTGCCATCCCGTCTGGGCATGGTGCTGGACATGACCCTGCGGGACATCGAACGCGTGCTGTATTTCGAAGCATACGTCGTGACCGATCCAGGCATGACCCCGCTGAAGAAGTGCCAGATCATGTCGGAAGACGACTACGCCGCCAAGTACGAAGAGTACGGCGACGACTTCACCGCCTTCATGGGCGCTGAAGGTATCCGCGAACTGCTGCGCTCGATCGACATCCACCGCGATGCCGAAACCCTGCGCGTGGAACTGAAGGAATCGAAGTCCGAAGCCAAGATCAAGAAATACGCCAAGCGCCTGAAAGTGCTGGAAGCGTTCCAACGTTCGGGCATCAAGCCTGAGTGGATGATCATGGAAGTGCTGCCGGTGCTGCCGCCGGAACTGCGTCCGCTGGTACCGCTGGACGGTGGCCGCTTCGCGACCTCGGATCTGAACGATCTGTATCGCCGCGTCATCAACCGTAACAACCGTCTGAAACGCCTGATGGAGCTGCGCGCTCCAGAGATCATCACGCGCAACGAAAAGCGCATGCTGCAAGAAGCGGTCGATTCGCTGCTGGACAACGGCCGTCGCGGCAAAGCGATGACCGGCGCCAACAAGCGTCCGCTGAAATCGCTGGCTGAGATGATCAAGGGTAAGGGCGGCCGCTTCCGTCAGAACTTGCTGGGTAAGCGCGTCGACTACTCGGGCCGTTCGGTCATCGTGGTGGGTCCGCAGCTGAAACTGCACCAGTGCGGTCTGCCGAAGCTGATGGCGCTGGAACTGTTCAAGCCCTTCATCTTCAACAAGCTGGAACTGATGGGCTTGGCTACCACGATCAAGGCCGCCAAGAAGCTGGTCGAGATCCAGGAACCGGTCGTCTGGGACATCCTGGAAGACGTGATCCGCGAACACCCGATCATGCTGAACCGTGCGCCTACGCTGCACCGTCTGGGTATCCAGGCTTTCGAGCCGGTCCTGATTGAAGGCAAGGCGATCCAACTGCACCCACTGGTCTGCGCGGCATTCAACGCCGACTTCGACGGTGACCAGATGGCAGTTCACGTTCCGCTGTCGATCGAAGCACAGATGGAAGCCCGCACGCTGATGCTGGCTTCGAACAACATCCTGTTCCCGTCGAACGGCGAACCATCGATCGTTCCTTCGCAGGATATCGTGCTGGGTCTGTACTACGCGACCCGCGAAGCGATCAATGCGAAAAACGAAGGCATGCTGTTCCCTGACGTGTCGGAAGTCATCCGTGCCTACGACAACAAGGAAGTGGAACTGACCACCCGTATCACCGTACGTATCGTTGAGAATCCAAAAGATCCAGCGACGGGCGAATTCGTTCGCACCGTGACCCGTTACGAGACCACGGTCGGCCGCGCCATCCTGTCGGAAATCCTGCCGAAAGGCCTGCCATTCTCCGTGCTGAACCGCGCGCTGAAGAAGAAAGAGATTTCCAAGCTGATCAACACGTCCTTCCGTAAGTGCGGCCTGCGCGCGACGGTGGTGTTTGCTGACCAACTGATGCAGTCGGGCTTCCGCCTGGCGACCCGCGCCGGTATTTCGATCTGCGTGGACGACATGCTGGTACCGCCTCAAAAAGTCACCCTGATTTCGGCTGCAGAGTCCGAAGTCAAACAGATCGAGCAGCAGTACGCTTCGGGTCTGGTGACGGCTGGCGAGCGTTACAACAAAGTGGTCGACATCTGGGGCAAGACCTCCGATGAAGTCGGCAAGGCCATGATGGACCAACTGAAAGTGGAAGACGTCATCAAGCGTGACGGCACCAAGTCCACCCAGGAATCCTTCAACGCGATTTACATGATGGCCGACTCGGGCGCCCGCGGTTCCGCAGCGCAGATTCGCCAGCTGGCAGGTATGCGTGGTCTGATGGCGAAACCGGACGGTTCGATTATCGAAACGCCGATTACCGCGAACTTCCGCGAAGGCCTGAACGTGTTGCAGTACTTCATCTCGACCCACGGCGCTCGTAAAGGTCTGGCGGATACGGCACTGAAAACCGCGAACTCGGGTTACCTGACCCGTCGTCTGGTCGACGTGACCCAGGATCTGGTCGTCATCGAAGATGATTGCGGCACCTCGAACGGCACGCTGATGAAGGCGATGGTCGAAGGTGGTGAAGTGATCGAAGCCCTGCGCGACCGTATCCTCGGCCGCGTGGTGGTCAACGACGTCGTCAATCCGGAAACCCAGGCTACGCTGTACGAAGCCGGTACCCTGATGGACGAAGACATGGTCGAAGAGATCGAGCGTCTGTCGATCGATGAAGTCAAGGTCCGTACCCCGCTGACTTGCGACACGCGCTTCGGCCTGTGCGCCAAGTGCTACGGTCGCGATCTGGGCCGCGGCATGCTGGTCAACGCCGGCGAAGCCGTCGGTGTGGTCGCTGCGCAGTCGATCGGTGAACCAGGTACCCAGCTGACCATGCGTACCTTCCACATTGGTGGTGCGGCGTCGCGTGCGGCAGTGGCATCGTCGGTGGAAGCGAAGTCGAACGGTACCATCCGCTTCACCTCGACCATGCGTTACGTTACCAACGGCAAGGGCGCGCAAATCGTCATTTCCCGTTCGGGCGAAGTGCTGATTACCGACGACCACGGCCGTGAGCGCGAGCGTCACAAAGTGCCGTACGGCGCGACCCTGATCGTCAAAGACGGCATGGTGATCAAGGCCGGTACGGCCCTGGCAACCTGGGATCCGCTGACCCGTCCGATCATTACCGAGTACGCCGGTACGGTGCGTTTCGAGAACGTCGAAGAAGGCGTGACCGTTGCCCGTCAGGTGGACGAAGTGACCGGTCTGTCGACCCTGGTGGTAATCGATGCCAAACGTCGCGGTTCGCTGACCAAAACCCTGCGTCCACAGGTCAAACTGTTGAACGAAGATGGTCACGAAGTGAAGATCGCCGGTACCGAACATGCTGTAGCGATCGGCTTCCAGGTCGGCGCACTGATCATGGTGAAAGATGGCCAGGCAGTGTCCGTCGGTGAAGTGCTGGCACGTATCCCGACCGAATCGCAGAAGACTCGCGATATTACCGGTGGTCTGCCGCGCGTTGCCGAGCTGTTCGAAGCTCGTTCGCCGAAAGATGCGGGTATGCTGGCGGAAGTGACCGGTACTGTTGCATTTGGTAAAGAAACCAAAGGTAAGCAGCGTCTGGAAATCACCGACATGGACGGCAACAAGCACGAGTTCTTGATCACCAAGGACAAGCAAGTGCTGGTACACGACGGCCAGGTAGTGAACAAGGGCGAGATGATCGTGGACGGCCCAGCCGATCCGCAAGACATTCTGCGTCTGCTGGGTATCGAAGCGCTGGCGCGTTACATCGTTGACGAAGTGCAGGACGTGTACCGTCTGCAGGGCGTGAAGATTAACGACAAGCACATCGAAGTAATCGTGCGTCAGATGCTGCGTCGCGTACAGATCGTGAATGCCGGCGACACCAACTACATCGTTGGCGAGCAGGTTGAGCGTTCGGAACTGCTGGACGAGAATGATCGCGTAACCGCAGAGAATAAGATTCCTGCGACTTATGAAAACGTTCTGCTGGGTATTACCAAGGCATCGCTGTCGACCGATTCGTTTATCTCGGCCGCATCGTTCCAGGAAACTACCCGCGTTCTGACCGAAGCCGCAATCATGGGCAAACGCGATGGTCTGCGTGGTCTGAAAGAAAACGTCATCGTTGGTCGTCTGATTCCAGGCGGCACCGGTCTGGCATTCCACCGCGCTCGCAAAGAGAAAGAGCAGTGGGAAGTGGAAGAGCGTCAAGCTCTGCTGCTGGCCGAGAAAGCCTCGATGTCCAGCGGCGATGTGGAAGTGACCGAAACGGTTATTCCACACGACGGCGAAGCGTAATTCAGCTTTAGTCCCGCAAAATAAAAACGGCACCTTCGGGTGCCGTTTTTTTATATGTGACGCTATTAATCAATTTCGCCGGTTGAAGATTAATAAGCAGCTTTAATATAATCGGCTGAAATGTCTTCCATTAATCTTGCCGTGTAAGCGAGCGCGGCATAGATGTCGTCTTCTTCCAGAAATGGGTAGTCAACCAGTATCTGTTCGTGGCTTTCGCCGGCCGCAAGCAGGTTCAATATGTCGCATACCTTGAATCCCAGATGGCGTATGCATGCTCTTCTCCGCCTCACTAAGCTTTGTCCACGGTAATCCTCTCGTGCAGATCTAATTTCATCGCAAGCTCCCACGCTATGTGCATGTATTCAGGATAGGCGAATTTTGGCCGCTTGTTGTTGATGGTGGGTAGTGGAGTAGAGCGGCTCTGAGCCTAGCCAGCTGCAAGTTAGCCCGGAAACCCTACGTTAAACATGCCAGCCAGTGGTGTGTTCATGCTAAGATTTGGCTCATGATCGCTCAAGCACTCTTCACCCCTGCCCAGCAAAAGCTGCTGGGCTTGCTATTTGTACGTGTCAATCAAGGATTCCACTTGAATGAGATCATGCGCCTGACCGGTTTGGGCAGCGCATCGGCCCAGCGTGAGCTCAAGCGCCTGCACGAGTCGGGCGTCATCGTGTCCGAGCGGATCGGCAACGTGCGTCGTTTTAAACCCAACAAGGAATGCATCGTATTCGGGGAATTAAGCAACCTGGTCAAGAAAACCTTCGGCCTGGTCAGTGTCTTGAATTCGGCACTGGCGCCGCTGCAACATGTGCTGAACGTGGCGTTTGTTTATGGCGCGACGGCCAAGGAACATGAGGGCATGGATACGCCGGTGGAATTAATGCTGATCGGCGATAACACCAGCTATGGCGAATTATTATCCCGCCTGCCGGTTGCCGAGCGCCTGTTGCGCCGTAAAATCAATCCCAATCTATATTCGATTCCCGACTTTAAACGCCGTCTGCGCGAACAGCAGCCGTTTATTCTGCAGGTGCTGCGGGAACAGAAGATTTATGTATTGGGCGATGAAACTGATTTGGAGAAAGTCAGCGGCGAGGAAGTCGGCGTCAGTTAATCCATATCCCGGCCGGTCGCCAGGGTTTGTTTTTGCGGGAAAAATAAAGAAAATCTTGTGTAATGCCCGGCGCGGGATTCGCAATGTATCTTGCCGCCAAATGCAGTAATAACCCTCTGGCAAAAAGCCAATCCCATTCCCGTGCCGCCGCCATTATGCCGGGTGCTGTAAAACGGTTCGAATACGTGCGGTAATACATCATCCGGTATGCCCGAGCCGGTGTCGGTTATTAATAATTGCTTGCTATTTCCGTTGGTGAAGAACGCAATTTCCACATCTCCACGTCCCGCCGATTTAATCGCATGCAGCGCGTTTTTAAACAGATTGTATAAAACGTAGACCAGCAATACATCCGACCCAAAGAACGTGAAGTCTTCGGCGGCTTTCACCACGACCTTGTCGCGCATCGAACTTTCAAACGGATAGCAGGCCAGGGCTTCGTCGACGCATTTCTTGATCGAGTGGTCGGCGAAATCGCTGCGGTTCAGCGTGCCCGCCCGGGCCGACGCCAGCATCATGTCGACGATGAAATTGGAGCGGCTGATTTCAGCGTCGATATGCTGGGTCAGCTTGCTGAGGTAATTCAGCTGCGCCGGCTGCAGCAGCGGCTCGATATGCCGGTGCTCCACCGCGCTCTGATAGCCGGCCAGCAAGTCCGGCAGGCACTTGGCCAGCACCCGCGACTGGTTGCGGATGGTCGCCAGCGGGGTGCGCATTTCGTGGGCGATGGTGGCGGCCACCTCCATCGGGTCCGCCAGCAGGTTGTGCCGCACCATGGCCTGGGCGATCACCCCCAGGCCGGCCGCGACGAACAGCACGCCGGGCGGGTAGAACTGCACGCCGTAGTTGCACAGGTAATCGACCGAGGCAAAGAAATAGATCAGCAGGCTGACCAGACAGTAGCGCAGCCGCGTCTTCTCGGTCGAGACGGCCAACTGCTGCCGCTGATACAGCAGCCACAGGCCGCGCCCCACGACCAGGCCGGTTTGCACCAGGTGCAGCGGATGCAGCGGACCGGCCTTGGGATAAAAGCCGAAGAAATACGGATACAGCCCGTCGATCACCCAGTCGGTGCTCAGCATGACGACGCCCAGCAGGCCGGCGGTCACATAGGACAGGTCGACCCAGCGGCGTTCGCTGCGCTGGGCCGTCAGTTCGGCGATGAAATGGTACAGCGTGGTCGGCAGGAACAGGATCAGCAGGTAGCCCAGCTTGGCCAGGGCCAGCGCCTCATCCTCGTTGTTGATCTGGAATAACACGGCCCAGGTGAACTGCCAGCAAAACGTGGTCGCGCACAGCAGGAAAAAGGTCAGGCTGATGCGGCTCACCCCGCGCGAATGCAGCACATAAGCGCCGTAGCACAGGAACAGCAAGGAAACCACTGCGGGCAGTAGGGAATGCATGCGCTTCTTCCACGAACTTTGGATGGTAGTCCGCAGTATTGCGCGTGTTGATCTGGCTCGCTTGGCTATCGATTAACTGTTTGCGTTATATCAAACAAGCACAGGAGAAACCCGCTTTAAGTGTTTCTGCCCGGTTTGCGGGCAAAACGTACCCGGCCGCAGGCCGGGACGGTCCAACTCACTGATAGGGGAATTCTCATGCTGCTGCACGCCACCGAAATAGAAATGTCCGCATCCGCCGCTGCGACCGCCGCCAACGCCAAGCAGACTTTTACCCACGCCCTGACGATTTATCTGAAGGACTCCAACGCCTACGGCAACACCTACTTCGCGCGCTACTTCGAATGGCAGGGGATATGCCGCGAAAAGTGGTTCTTCGATTGCATTTCGCGCGATATGCTGCAAAACGACGGCGTATTCATCACCAAGCACGCCGAGCAGGACTATCTGCAGGAGACCTTCCCATTCCAGGAAATCCATTGCGAGTTGAATGCCTATGACGTCAGGAAGTGCTCGTTTTGGCTGGAGTTCCGGTTTTATGCCGACGGCAAGCCGGTCTCGGTGGGGCGCCAGCAGATCGTCTTCGCCAACCACGCCAAGCAGATCACTGCTTTGCCCGAGCTGGTAATCGCCCGCATCAAGCGCTACGCCAGGTAATGCAAAAAGGGGCGGGCCTCTGCGGCCCGCCCCTGGCGCTTATTTCTCCGCCGCGATCCAGCGGTCGACCTTCTCTTCCAGCAGCGCCAGCGGCAGCGTGCCGTCACCCAGCACGACGGCGTGGAATTTCGGCAGGCTGAACTTGTCGCCCAGCGCCAGGGCTGCGCGCTGACGCAGCTCGACGATTTTCAGCGAGCCGATCTTGTAGCCCAGGGCCTGGCCCGGCCAAGCCATGTAGCGCTCGGTCTCGGTCTTGGCGGAATTGTCGTAGCCCAGCGTGTCGTGCATGTACTGGATGCTTTGCTCGCGGGTCCAGCCCTGTGCGTGCATGCCGGTGTCGACCACCAGGCGGGTGGCGCGCAGCAGCTCGTCGTTCAGGTGGCCGAAGTACTGGGCCGGGTCGTCGAACAAGCCCATCTCCTTGCCCAGCGTTTCCGCATACAGCGCCCAGCCTTCGATAAAGGCGTTGTTGCCGCCATATTTGCGGAAGTTAGGCAGATTTAGCTCTTGCACCAGGGCCAGGTGGAAGTGGTGGCCGGGCTTGCCCTCGTGCAGGAACAAGGTGGTCATGCCGGTGTTGCCGTACTTCGCGGGATCGTTGACCACCGACCAGAACACGCCAGGGCGCGAGCCGTCGCCGGCCGGCGAGGTGTAGTGGTCCGACGCGGTGGCGCGGCTCAGTTCAGGCTCCAGGCGCAGGTCCAGCTTGGCCTTCGGCAGTAGCGTGAACATCATCGGCAGCTTGGTGTCGAGCACGTCGTTGAGCTTGTGGTAGACGGCCTGGACTTCGTTCTCGGTCTTGAACGGATAGAACTGCGGCTGCGCCGCCACCCAGACCGGCAGACCTGCGGCCGGGCCGGTGTAGCCCAGCTTGGGGCCCAGCACTTCAAACTGCGCCTGGATGCGCGCCACTTCCTTCAGGCCGATGGCGTGGATGGCGTCCGGCGTCAGCGAGGTGGTGGTGGCTTCGGCGACGCGGGCCTGGTACCAGGCGGCGCCGTTCGGCAGCGCGCCGAGACCGGTCGTGGTGCGGCAGGCCGGCACGTATTCTTTTTCCAGGAAGGTGGCCAGGCGGGCCAGCGCCGGCATCAGTTTCTCGCCGACGGTCTTGCGGTAGGCGGCGGTCAGGCGCTGCTTGTCGGCGTCGGAGAAGGCGGCCGGCAGCTTGGTGATCGGCGTGTAGAAGATGCTGCTTTCCGGCGTCGCGCTGACCAGCTTCTGGAACTGCGGCAAGCCCGATTCCATGATGGCTTTCGGCTCGGTGATGCCTTGCTTCATGCCCACGCGCATATTGGCGATGGCCTGGTCTATCCATGCCGGCAATTGCGTGATACGGCTCAGGTAAGCGTCGTATTCCTTGACCGTGCCGATAGGTTGCGACGCTTCGCCGCCGGCGTAGTTGGCCAGCGTGACCGGCACGCTGTCCATCTGGTTGATCGGCAGCAGGTGCTCGGGGAAAGGCTCCATCGACAGCAGGCCGTGCAGTTCATAGGCGAGGATGTCGTAGCTGACGCGGTCGGTATTATTCAGCTGCGCGCGCTGCACCGCCTTCAGGCGGGTGGCGAACTGGCGGTACAGCTTGAACTGCTGGGCGCGCTTGGCGGGGGCGATGCTCATGCCCAGCTGGTCGTCGAAGCGGTTGTCGCCGTTTTCGGTGGCGGCGATAGGCTCGAAACGGGCGACGGCGTCGTAGTACTGGTCGGCGATGGCCAGCAGCGCCTTGTGCGCGGGCGCGGCGCTCACTTGCGGCACGACGGCGGCCGGCGCGGCGGCATGGCTGGCCAGCGGCGCGAACGCCAGCATCACGGCGGCGGCAAGAGGGGCGAAAGCGGCGTAGGTGTTGCGTCGATGCGTCATGTGGTTTCCTCAAAATGTCACAAAATTGGCGCCTAGCATAAGCCATTGCGGGGCGTCGCTGGGACAAAATTTGTATCGGCGATACATTGTTCTTTTACGGAAATTTCAGATTCGAATTTGCAAACATAATTATTCGAAGGATATCGAAACCGTAGTATCCTGAGGACTCGGTGGCGCAATCCACACCACCGCAAGGTTGCTCAAGAATTCAACCATAACAAAGCAGTACAGCCTGGCCGCTGCCCTCGGGTAGCGGCCTTTTCTATTCAGGCCGCCGCTTCGGCGAAGCGGCTCTCGTACAGCGCCGCCACCAGGTCCGATTGCGTAACGATGCCGGCGAAGCGCTGCTCCGCGTCGACGATGGGAATGTGGTGGAAGCCGGAGTCGGCCATCAGCGGCACCAGATCGACGATGGGCGTATCGAGCTGTGCCGTGGTCGGGTGCTGGCTCATGATCTGGCCGACCACCTCGGCTTTTTCCGTATGGGTCACGCCGCTCTTGCGCAGGAATCGCTGCAGTTGGTTGCGGATGCCGCGGTAATCGTCCAAACCGCCGTGTTCCAGGAAATCCGTCTGTGTGACGATGCCGATTACCCGCCGTGCACGGTTGAGCACCGGCAGCGCCGCCACGCGGTGCGTGCGCATCTGCTGCCAGGCCTGTTCCAGGCTGGTGCCGAACTCGGCGCTGACGACATCGCGCGACATGATGTCGGCGCAGCTGATGATGCCGAAGCGGCGCTGGTAGGCGCGCTGCTCGGTCTGCATGAACAGCGATTCCAGGTCGTCGCGGCTGATGTCCAGCACCTGGTTGTATTGCTTGAGCACGGCGTCCAGGTCTTCCGGCTTGAAGCCCAGCCGCACCGTCGGCACGGCGTCCGCGGTGGCGTGCGGATGCGGCTGGGCGCTTTGCTGCGCATGGGGATAGCGGCGCCCGGTCAGCTTGTTGTAGAGCATGGCCACGACCACCAGCACCACCGTGTCGGCCAGCACCGTCAGCATGACGAAATCGAAGCCGGCCGCATGGACGGCGGGGCCGCCGATCACCGTGGTCAGCGCCACCGCGCCGCCGGGCGGATGCAGGCAGCGCAGCGCGAACATGGCGGCGATCGCCAGCCCGGTGGCCAGCGCGCCCAGCAGCGGCAGCGACAGCGTGTCGCCCAGCAATTGCACGCAGGCCACGCCGACCAGCCCGCTGACGACATTGCCGCCGATGGCGGACCAGGGCTGGGCCAGCGGACTGGCCGGCAGCGCGAACAGCAGCACGGCGGAGGCGCCGATCGGGGCCACCATGAAAATCGCGGTGCCGACGGGGGCCAGCAGCAGGTGGCTGAGCAGGGCGGTGATGAACAGGCCGAGCAGGGCGCCGGCGGCGGCGCGCACTTGTTCGCGGCGGCCGGCGGTGATGGGGCTGGGCAGCCAGCGGTCGAGGAAAGCACGCATAGGCTTAATCAAGTATTTGATATGGGACAAATATTATCCCACGCCCAGCCCGCCTCTGCACTCTATTGGTGCGAAACCAGCTCCAGCGGCAAGGCCGTGGTGATCTTGATCTGCTCCATCGAAAACGCCGACGACACCCCGGTCAGCTGCGCAACCTTGATCAACTTCTTGTAAAAGCGGTCATATCCTTCGATATCGCTCGTCACCACCTTCAGCAGGTAGTCGATGTCGCCGCTCATGCGGTGGAACTCCAGCACTTCCGGCAGGGCGATGACGGCGGCGGCAAAGCGCGCCAGCCATTTGTCGTCGTGCTGGCTGGTGCGCACGCTGACGAACACCGTCACCGGCAAGCCCACCTTGCGGCGGTTGACGATGGCCACGCGGCTCTCGATATAGCCTTCCTCCTCCAGCCGCCGCACCCGCTTCCAGCATGGCGTGGTGGACAGGCCGACCCGCTCGCTGAGCTGGGCGATCGACAGCGTGCCGTCGCCCTGCAATGCTGACAAAATTGCATAGTCGTAGCGATCTAGTTCATTCATTCTCTGTTTTCCTTAAATTCGGCATGAACATGCTACAAGTTGTCCGTGGCAAGAGTATTTTAGTACATATATTTCGCCCCAACTGAGTAAGCTATACGTATCAAAGACATTGGCATTCTCATGACGACCGAAATCTACCTCGATGGCAACGCCACGACCGCCGTACTGCCGGCCGCCATCGCCGCCGCAGCCGACGCCATGGGCCAGCGCTACGGCAATCCCAGCAGCAGCCACGGCACCGGCCTCAAGGCCAAGGCCGTGCTCGACCAGGCCCGCGCCTGCGCGCTGCGCCTGCTGGGCGTGGGCGACGGCCGCCTGATGTTCAACAGCGGCGCCACCGAAGGCATCCAGACCGCCGTGCTGTCGGCGCTGGTCGCGCTGCGCGAGCGCCGCGAACGTGGCGTAGCCATCGGCAGCCTGCTGGTCTACGGCGCGACCGAGCACAAGGCCGTGCCGGAAAGCCTGGCGCACTGGAACCGCCTGCTGGGCCTGAACCTGACGCTGCACAAGCTGCCGGTCGACCACGACGGCGCGCACGACCTGGCGCAGCTGCGCGCGCTGGCGCCGCAAGCGGCGCTGGTGTGCACCATGGCCGCCAACAATGAAACCGGCATCATCACCGATCTGGCGGCGATCTCCGCGCTGCTGACCGACACCGGCAGCGCCGCCTACTGGCTGGTCGATTGCGTGCAGGCGCTGGGCAAGCTGGACCTGAACCTGTCCGCCACCCGTATCGACTATGCGCCGTTCTCCGGCCACAAGCTGTACGCGCCCAAGGGCGTGGGCATGTTGTACGTGCGCGCCGGCGCGCCGTTCACGCCGCTGATCATGGGCGGCGGCCAGGAGGGCGGACAACGCTCCGGCACCGAGAACATGGCCGGCATCGCCGCCTTGGGCGTCGTGCTGGCCGCGCTGGAGCAGGGCGGCACCTTCCGCAGCCACCATGAGCTGGCCAGCTTCCGCGCCCGCCTGGCCGACAGCCTGCGCGCGGCCTTGCCCGGCGTGGTGTTCAACCACCCCTTCGACAAATCGCTGCCGACCACGCTGAACTTTTCCGTGCCCGGCCTGACCAGCCGCGAACTGATGGATGTGTTCGACGCCGCCCAGGTGCGCGTCAGCTCCGGCAGCGCCTGCTCCGCCGCCAAGGCCGCACCCAGCTACGTGCTGGACGCCATGCAGGCGCCGCTGTGGCGCAGCGCCGGCGCGATCCGCATGTCCTTCGGCCCGCTGGCCGACGAAGCCACCATCGCCGACGCCTGTCGCCGCATCGAGCGTTGCGGCGCCGCGCTGCGCGCCAGCTGCCTGATCCCGTCCGAGCGCACCGCCGTGCCGCACGACGGCTTGCTGCAACTGGGCGTCGAGGGCGCCTGTAGCTGGATGGTGCTGGACGCAGCCAGCCGCAGCTGCATCGTCATCGATCCCCTGCCGGACATGATAGGCCGCATCGAATCCTATGTGCGCTGCCAGAACTACCAGGTGCAGGCCATCGTCGGCACCTTGCCGGACGCCGACCGCGCGCAACTGGCCGGGGCGCTGGGCCGCCACTTCGACGCCCACGCCGCCACCGATGCCTACGGCTGGCCTGCAAGCGCCGCTGGCGCGATCCAGATCGGCGCGCACGCGCTGGCCAGCGTGGCCGACGGCGCGTCGCGCCACTACCTGCTGGGCTCCGCAGGCCTGGCGCCGCAGTCGGTGCGCTTCGCCTTCTGCGCCCAGCCGGCGCTGGATGTGCTGCGTCCGCTGACCTGCGCGCAGACGCTGCTGTGTCCGACTCGCGACGAGTACAACCAGTTCTGCCTCGGCATGGCCGAGCCGGCCGCTGCCGCCACGCAAGCCGAGCCGCCACTGCAGCTCGACAGCGCCGCGCTGGACGCCTTCCTGCAAGCCCATCCCGACGCCCAGTTGATCGACGTGCGCGAGCCGTATGAATTCGCGGCCACCATCGCGCCCGGCCCCGCCGGCCGCAGCGCCCGCAGCGTGCCCCTGAGCCGTTTGGCCGAGCACGCCAGCAGCTGGCTGCAGGACCCATCCGTGCCGCTGGTGTTCTTCTGCCGCAGCGGCAACCGCAGCCTGAAGGCCGCGCAATGCCTGCGCCGCCTGGGCCACCGTGAGGCATACAGCCTCGGCGGCGGACTCGCGCTGGCGCCGATGGCGCTGGCCGCATAGGCGCTCGACAGTTTCAACTCTTTCTTCCTTTATAAGGCCGCGCAAGCGGCCTTTTTTTTTCGCCTGGAAATTCTGTACGTACGTCACCGCACAGTCGCGAGACGTGCGCCCCCGTAGGATGCCTTGGCACATAATTTCCTATTCGCAGAATCAAAGCGAGGTATCAGTTGAAACAGTCCGCCCCCCTCATGTCCGCGATTACGCTGGGCTTTCGCGAAGCGCCCGCCGGTACCCTGTTGTCCGGCGAGGACGACGAAGACCTGCCGCTGCGCGCCGAACTGTTCAGCGCCGCCCAGATGGCGGCGCACGGCAAGACGCTGGCCACGCACCACGAACTCAGCAAGCGCGGCGGCCGCGATCGCCTGCTGGCGCGGCTGGCGGAAAACGCCGCCGTCATCGACTCCACCTGCGACGAACTCACCGCCGCCGCCAAGGCCGGCCGCCAGATCACGCCCGCCTCCGAATGGTTGCTGGACAATTTCTACCTGATCGAAGAACAGATACGCATCGCCCGCCGCCACCTGCCCAAGAACTACAGCCGCCAATTGCCGCGCCTGGGCAAGGGCGCGCCGGAGGGCACGCCGCGCGTCTACAAGATTGCGCTGGAAATCATCGCGCACGGCGACGGCCGCGTCGATCCCGAATCGCTGTGCCGCTTCGTCGACGCCTACCAGGAAGTGGCCAGCCTCACGCTGGGCGAACTGTGGGCCATCCCCATCATGCTGCGCCTGGCGCTGATCGAAAACCTGCGCCGCGTGGCCGCGCGCGTGGCCGACAACCGCATTCACCGCGACCTGGCCAACACCTGGGCCGACCAGATGACCGACGTCGCCGACAAGAATCCCAGCGGTCTGATTTTGATGGTGGCCGACATGGCCCGTTCCAATCCGCCCATCACCAGCGCCTTCGTGGCCGAACTGGCGCGGCGCCTTCAGGGACAAAGCCCGGCGCTGACGCTGGCGCTGTCGTGGATCACGCACCGCCTGGCCGAATCGGGCCAGACCATCGAGCAGCAGATCCAGGCCGAGATCCAGCAGCAGGCGGCGGAGCAGGTCTCCATCGCCAACAGCATCGGCAGCCTGCGCTTCCTCGGCACCATGGACTGGCAGGAGTTCGTCGAGACCATGAGCGTGGTCGAGCAGACCTTGCGCCAGGATCCCGCCGCCATCTACGGCCGCATGGAATTCGCCACGCGCGACCAGTACCGCCACGCGATCGAGAAGATCGCCAAGCGCTCGCGCTACTCGGAGATCGAAGTGGCGCAGCAAGCCTTGCAGCTGGCGCAGGCGCACTACGAGGGCGGCGACGCGCGCCACGGCCACGTCGGCTTCTACCTGATCGGCGGCGGCCTGGCCGCGCTGGAAAAACAGACCGGCATGCGCCGGCCGTGGCTGGAAGCCTTGCAGCAGACGTCGCGCGCCTCGCCGCTGACTTCCTACCTCGGCGCCATCGCCGCCATCGCGCTGGTATCGACCGCGCTGCTGCTGGAGCGCGCCGCGCACAACGGCGTGAGCGGCCCCGTGATTGTCATGCTCGGCGTGCTGGCGCTGCTGGGCAGCAGCCAGCTGGCACTGAGCCTGGTGAACTGGGTCGCCACGCTGGTCACGCGCCCGAACCCGTTGCCGCGCATGGACTTCAAGGACGGCGTGCCGGCCAACGCCCGCACCGTGGTGGTGGTGCCGACGCTGGTCTACAGCAAGGAGAACATCGCGGATCTGTGCGAGCAGCTGGAGGTGCGCTTCCTCGCCAACCGCGATCCCAACCTGGTGTTCTGCCTGTTGACGGACTTCGCCGACGCCGCCTCCGAAACCCTGCCATCCGACGCCGCGCTGGTCGAACAGATGCAGCGCTGCGTCGGTCATTTGAACCGCAAGTACGCCAACCATCCGAACGGCGACCCGGCTTCGCCCTTCCTGCTGCTGCACCGCCCGCGCCTGTGGAATCCGCAGGAAGGCGTGTGGATGGGCTATGAACGCAAGCGCGGCAAGCTGCAAGCCCTGAACCGCTTCCTGCGCGGCGGCGCGCGCGACCAATTCAGCCTGGTGGTGGGCGAAACGCACGAGCTGGAAAGCATCAAGTACGTCATCACGCTGGACACCGACACCCAGCTGCCGCGCGACGCCGCCGCGCAGTTCATCGCCACCATGCAGCATCCGCTGAACCAGCCGCGCATCGACACCGCGCGCGGCCGCGTGGTGGAAGGCTACGGCATCCTGCAACCGCGCGTGACGGTCAGCCTGCCGAGCGAAAACGCCTCGCGCTACGAAAAGCTGTGCGGCGGCGAACCGGGCATCGACCCCTACACCCGCACCGTGTCCGACGTGTATCAGGACGTGTTCTTCGAAGGCTCCTTCATCGGCAAGGGCATCTACGATGTCGACGTGTTCGAGCAGGTGCTGGGACATCGTCTGCCGGAAAACCGCATCCTCAGCCACGACCTGCTGGAAGGCTGCTACCTGCGCGCCGGCCTGCTGAGCGACGCCCAGCTGTACGAAGCCTATCCGGCCCGCTACGGCGACGACGTCAGCCGCCGCCAGCGCTGGATACGCGGCGACTGGCAGCTGGCCTCGTGGGTGTTCGGCCGCGTGCCCGGCGCCAATCGCAAGCGCGAGCGCAATCCGCTGTCGCTGCTGTCGCGCTGGAAGCTGTTCGACAATCTGCGCCGCAGCCTGACCGCGCCGGCGCTGGTGCTGTCGCTGATCACCGCCTGGCGCTGGTTGCCCGAGCCGTGGCTTTGGACCGGCGCCGTGCTGGCCGTGATCTTCGTCGCGCCGCTGGTGAGCGCCGTGCACGACCTGCTGCGCCGGCCCGAGGATACGCTGTGGAGCCAGCATCTGCGGGCCGCGTTGCGGCGCAGCGGCCTGCAGTTCTCGCACGCGATCCTGATGCTGGTGTTCCTGCCGTACGAAGCCTGGTTCAGTCTCGACGCGATCCTGCGCAGCGCCTGGCGCATGCTGGTCTCGCACAAGCACCTGCTGGAGTGGCAAGCCTCGGCGCTGTCGCGCACGGCCGGCGTCTGGCGCACCATGTGGTGCTCGCCGGCGCTGGCGCTGTTCGTCGGCGGTGCGCTGCTGGGATGGCGTCCTGCCAGCCTGGCGCCGGCCGCGCTGTTCCTGCTGGCCTGGCTGGTGGCGCCCGCCGTGGCGCAGTGGATCAGCCGTCCGATCGAACGCCGGCAGGCCAGGCTCACGCCGGACCAGCAGCAGTTCCTGCACCAGCTGGCCCGCCGCACCTGGGCCTACTTCGACCGCTACGTCGGCCCGGACGACAACTGGCTGCCGCCCGATAACATGCAGGAGCATCCGGCCCACGTGGTGGCGCACCGCACCTCGCCGACCAATATCGGCATGGCGCTGCTGGCCAACCTGAGCGCCAGCGATTTCGGCTACATCTGCATCGGCCAGATGATGCAGCGCACCGCCGCCACGCTGGGAACGATGGACCAGCTGGAGCGCCATCAGGGCCACTTCTACAACTGGTACGACACGCAGACGCTCAAGCCGCTGCACCCGATCTACATCTCGACCGTCGACAGCGGCAACCTGGCCGGCCACCTGCTCACGCTGCAGGCCGGTCTCACCGGGCTGTACGACCAGCCGGTGCTGGGCCCGCAGACGGTGGACGGCATCGTCGCCACCTGCCGCGTGCTGCAGGAGTCGCTGGGCGGCGCGGCAACGGCGTCCGCGCCCACAGCGGATGCGCCGGACGCCGCCGGCCTGCGTGAGCTGAACGCCTTGCTGGCCGCGCTGTCGCCCGCGCCGGAAAGCGGCAACCTTCAGCAGCTGCACGCGTGGCTGACGCGCATCGCCGCCGCCGCCGCCGATCTTCCCGCGACCGACGCACACGGCGAAGCAGCCATGTGGGCCGCCTCGCTGGCGCAGCAATGCCAGGCCGCGCTGGACGAACTGTCCCTGCTCACGCCGTGGGTCGAGCTGCCGGCGGACGCCGTGTTCGACACCAGCCTGACCCGCGTGCCGACGCTGCGCGAACTGGCCGCCATGATCGACAGCGCCTCCACCGTCCTGGCCAACGACCTGGCCCCGGCCGAACGCGATCGCCAACTGCTGCTGGCCGGCCTGTGCGCGCAAGGCGCCGCCGCCGCGCACGAGCGCATGCGCGAACTGTCCGAACTGGCGCGGCGCTGCGGCCTCTACGCCCAGATGGAATACGGCTTCCTGTACAACACCACCACCAATCTGCTGGCCATCGGCTACAACGTCACCGAGCGCCGCCTGGACGCCAGCTATTACGACCTGCTGGCGTCGGAAGTGCGGCTGGCCAGCTTCGTCGCCATCGCCCAGGGCCAGCTGCCGCAGGAGCACTGGTTCGCGCTGGGCCGCCAGTTGTGCATCGTCGCCGGCAAGCCGGTGCTGCTGTCCTGGAGCGGCTCGATGTTCGAGTACCTGATGCCGCTGCTGGTGATGCCCAACTATCCAAGCACGCTGCTCGACCAGACCTACAACGCGGTGATCGACGCCCAGATCGACTACGGCAAGCGCCGCAGCGTACCGTGGGGGATATCCGAATCCGGCTACAACACGGTCGACGCCAGCCTCAATTACCAGTACCGCGCCTTCGGCGTGCCCGGCCTGGGCCTGAAGCGCGGCCTGGCCGACGATCTCGTGATCGCGCCCTACGCCACCATGCTGGGATTGATGGTGCAGCCGGAAGCGGCCTGCCTCAACCTGCAGAAGATGGCGGGCATGGGCTATATGGGCCGCTACGGCTTCTTCGAGGCGGTCGACTACACGGCATCGCGCCTGCCGCGCGGCCAGAGCGCCGCCGTGATCCGCTCCTTCATGGTCCACCACCAGGGCATGGGCCTGCTGGCGCTGAGCTACCTGCTGCATGATCGCCCGATGCAGCGCCGCTTCGAATCCGACCCGTTGCTGCAATCGACGCTGCTGGTGCTGCAGGAACGCAGCCCGCAGGCGGGCGCCTTCTACTCCAACACCACCGAGATGGCGGCCGTGCGCTCCACCGCGCCGGAGCAGGCCATGCCGATGCGCGTGCTGACCCAGCACAGCACACCGGTGCCGGAAATCCAGCTGCTGTCCAACGGCCGCTATCACGTCATGGTGACCAACGCCGGCGGCAGCTACAGCCGCTGGAAGGATCTCGCCGTCACCCGCTGGCGCGAGGACAGCACCCGCGACAACTGGGGCAACTTCTGCTACGTGCGCGACATGGACGACGGCCAGTTCTGGTCCACCACCTACCAGCCGGCGCTGGTCGAGCCGCGCAAGCACGAAGTGATCTTCTCCGAAGGCCGCGCCGAGTTCCGCCGCTCCGACCGCAACATCGACCTGTACACGGAAATCGTGGTATCGCCGGAAGACGACATCGAACTGCGCCGCACCCGCATCACCAACAAGTCCGACCGCGAGCGCACCATCGAAGTGACCAGCTTTGCCGAAGTGGTGATGGCGCCCGCCGCCGCCGACGCCAGCCATCCCGCCTTCAGCAAACTGTTCGTGCAGACCGAAATCCTGCGCGACGAAAACGCCATCCTGTGCACGCGCCGTCCACGCGGGCAGGCCGACGCCATGCCATGGCTGATGCACTCGATGATGGTGCACGACGCCGCCGTCGCCGATGTCTCCTTCGAAACCGACCGCTCGCGCTTCATCGGCCGCGGCAACACCGCCGCCGCGCCGCAGGCCATGCTGAGCGACGAGGCCCTGAGCGGCGCCGAAGGCTCGGTGCTCGATCCGGTGGTGGCGATCCGCTACACCATCACGCTCAAGCCCGACCAGACGGCCATCGTCGACATCGTCACCGGCATGACCGAGCAGCGCGACGCCGCGCTGCACCTGATCGACAAATACCAGGACCGGCACCTGGCCGACCGCGTGTTCGAACTGGCGTGGACCCACAGCCAGGTGGTGCTGCGCCAGCTCAACGCCAGCGAGGCCGACGCCCAGCTGTACGGCCGCCTGGCCAACTCCGTCATCTATCCGAACGCCGCGCTGCGCGCCGACGCCGCCACGCTGATCAAGAACCAGCGCGGCCAGTCCGGCCTGTGGGCGTATGCGATCTCCGGCGACCTGCCCATCGTGCTGCTGCAGATCAAAGACCCGGCCAACATCGAACTGGCGCGCCAGATGGTGCAGGCGCACGCCTACTGGCGCCTGAAAGGGCTGGTGGTCGACCTAGTGATCTGGTACGAAGACCAGTCGGGCTACCGCCAGCTGCTGCACGAGCAGATCATGGGCCTGATCGCCTCCGGCATCGACGCCCAGGCGATCGACCGGCCGGGTGGCATCTTCGTGCGCCTGGCCGACCAGATCGCCAACGAGGACCGCATCCTGCTGCAATCGGTGGCGCGCGCCATCCTCAGCGACAGCCGCGGCACGCTGGCCGAACAGATCAAGCGTCCCGGCCCGCCGGCCATGCGCATGCCGCCGCTGCTGGCGGACAATCGCGGCGACTACGCGGACGCCGCTCCGCCGCCCGCTCCGGCGCGTGAACTGATGCTGGAAAACGGCATTGGCGGCTTCACGCCGGACGGCCGCGAGTACGTCATCACCACCAGCGCCGCGCAGCGCACGCCGGCGCCGTGGTCCAACGTCCTGGCCAATCCGCAGTTCGGCAGCGTGGTCTCGGAAAGCGGCCAGGCCTACACCTGGCACGAGAACGCGCACGAATTCCGCCTGACGCCATGGCACAACGATCCCGTCAGCGACGCCAGCGGCGAGGCCTTCTATCTGCGCGATGAGCAGAGCGGCCAGTTCTGGTCGCCGACCGCCTTGCCCGCGCGCGGCAGCGGCAGCTATGTCACGCGCCATGGCTTCGGCTACAGCGTGTTCGAACACCGCGAGGCCGGCATCGCCACCGAGATGACCACCTTCGTCGCCATCGACGCGCCGATCAAGTACACGGTGCTCAAGGTGCGCAACGATACACTGGTGGCGCGGCGCCTGTCGGCCACCGGCTACGTCGAATGGGTGCTGGGCGATATGCGTTCCAAGTCCGGCATGCACATCGTCACCGAGGCCGATCCGGTCAGCGGCGCGCTGTTCGCCAAGAACGCCTACAACACCGAGTTTACCGGCCGCGTCGCCTTCTTCAATTGCGACGCCACGCTGCGCTCCGTCACCGCCGACCGCAGCGAATTCCTGGGGCGTAACGGCTCGCTGGCGTCGCCGGTGGCGATGCGCCGCTCCCGCCTGTCCGGCAAGACCGGCGCGGGCCTTGATGCCTGCGCCGCCATCCAGGTGCCGTTCGACCTGCTGCCGGGCCAGGAGCGCGAGATCGTCTTCGTGCTGGGCGTGGCGGGCCGGCGCAACGCCGACGCCAGCAGCCTGGTACAAAAACACCGCAGCGCCGGCGCCGCGCAAGAGGCGCTGGCCGCCGTGCATGCGCACTGGGATCAGGTCCTGGGCGCGGTGCGCATCGATACGCCGGAGCCGCAGCTCGATCTGCTGGCCAACGGCTGGCTGATGTACCAGACCATCGCCTGCCGCATGTGGGCGCGCAGCGGCTACTACCAATCCGGCGGCGCCTTCGGCTTCCGCGACCAGTTGCAGGACGCGATGGCCACCATCCACACGCAACCGCAGCTGCTGCGCGACCAGCTGCTGCTGTGCGCCGCCCACCAGTTCCTGGAAGGCGACGTGCAGCACTGGTGGCATCCGCCGTCGGACCGCGGCGTGCGCACCCATTGCTCGGACGATTATCTGTGGCTGCCGCTGGGTGCGTGGCGCTACGTCATCGCCACCGGCGATGTCGGCGTGCTGGGTGAAAGCGCGCCTTACCTGGAGGGCCGCGCCGTCAAGCCGGAAGAGGATTCATACTACGACCTGCCCGGCCGCTCCAGCCAGAGCGGTACGCTGTACGAGCACTGCGTGCGCGCCATCCGCAACGGCCTGCGCTTCGGCGTTCACGGCCTGCCGCTGATCGGTTCCTGCGACTGGAACGACGGCATGGACAAGGTCGGCGAGCATGGCAAAGGGGAGAGCGTGTGGCTGGCCTTCTTCCTGTGCGAAGTGCTGCAGCGCTTTGCCGAAGTGGCGGACCTGATGCAGGACGCGGACTTCGCCACCGAGTGCCGCAGCGAGGCCAGGAAGCTGGCCGTCAACGTCGAACAGAATGCGTGGGACGGCGAGTGGTATCGCCGCGCCTATTTCGACGACGGCACGCCGCTCGGTTCGCACACCAACGAGGAATGCCAGATCGACTCGATTTCGCAGAGCTGGGGCGTGCTGTCCGGCGCCGCCGATCCGGTGCGCGTGCGCGGGGCGATGGAGCAGGTCAATCAGCGCCTGGTGCGGCGCGATTCAGGCATCATCCAGTTGCTCGATCCGCCGTTCGACAAGGCCGGACCGAACCCCGGCTATATCCGTGGCTACGTGCCCGGCGTGCGCGAGAACGGCGGCCAGTACACCCACGCCGCCATCTGGACCGCGATGGCTTTCGCCCGCCTGGGCGAGACCGAACGCGCCTGGGAGCTGGCGCGCATGATCAACCCGGTGCAGCACGGCGGCACGCCGGAAGGCATGGCGCGCTACAAGGTTGAACCGTATGTGGTGACGGCCGATGTCTACGCTGTCGCACCGCACGTTGGGCGCGGCGGCTGGAGCTGGTACACGGGTTCGTCGGGCTGGATGTATCGCCTGATACTGGAGTCGCTGCTCGGCCTGACCCGCACCGCGACCCAGCTCACGCTGGCGCCGCGCATGCCGGCCGAATGGCAGCACTTCACGCTGACCTACCGCTACGGCGTCGCATCGTATGTGATCCGCGTGGTGAAGTCGACGGAGGCCGCTCCGGTCATGACGGTGGACGGCGTGCGGCAGCCGGGCATGGCGATCGATCTGCACGATACGGCCAGCATCCATAAGGTGGAATTGTTCGTGCCCGCCTAGTTCAATTTTTAACAGAATGTCCCATTCTGGACATTTTAGGCATCCACACCACAACGCGGCGCTTTATGCGCCGCGTTCTCTTTGTGCGTCATCTTCCTGTCATGCATAGTTGCGAGACTTTTGGATTACCAACCGCAAAGAGAGTCCCTAGTGAACAAATCGCAGACGCTGTCCCGCCTTGCCCTCATCATGCTGTTGTCCGCCGGCGCCGCCCACGCATCCAAAGCCGACCACCACGAATTCGAAGCCACGCTGCACGCGCCGTTCGCCGCCGACGGCGCCGACCAGGATCGCCCGGAAGCCCGTACCTTCAAGCTCGGTTTCGATTTCCCCTTGCTCGAACGCGAGCAGGATGTGAAGTGGCGGCTGGAGCTGGTCAGCCCGGACGGCGTGGTGGTGCAGCAGTGGCAGGGCGTGCAGCGCATCGCCGGCAAGCCGGTCGATGTCAGCATCGCCTGGGACGGCCGCGCCGATGGCTTGATCCTGACCGACGGCGTCTACGTGGCGCGCATGCAGGCCGTCACCGGCGGCGACACCGTCGAACAAAGCTGGGAGATCTCGGTGGGCCGCGCTCCGACGCAGGCCATGCCGGCCTTCAGGGCGCTGCCCATGTCCGCCAAGCCGGCGCGCACCAACGGCCGCGTAGTGCAGGGCGCCGTTGCCGCCACGGCCTCGCTGCCGTACGCCGTCTACCTCGGCAACCTGCACAGCCAGACCAACCATAGCGATGGCGGCGGGGCGCTGGGCAGCTGCACCGGCGCGCAGGCGCCGCAAAGCGCGGCGCTGGGACCGGCCGACGCCTACCAGTACGCGATGAACAAGGGCCTCGATTTCCTGATGGCCTCCGAACACAATCATATGTACGACGGCTCCGACAGCACCAACGCCTCGGCCGATCCGGCCACCGCCAAGGCGCTGTTCCAGTCCGGCCTGGCCGCCGCCGCCAACTTCAACAGCGCGCACGCCGGCTTCCTCGGCATGTATGGGCTGGAGTGGGGCGTCATCAACAACGGCGGCCATATGAACATCTTCAACACCACCGAGCTGCTGGGCTGGGAGAGCAACGGCAGCGGCCAGCTGATCGCCGACACGCTGACCGCCAAGGGCGACTACGCGGGCCTGTACACGCTGATGCGCCAGCGCGGCTATGTCGGCCAGTTCAACCACCCTGAATCGTCGGGCCAGTTCCTGGTCAACGGCACGGCGCTGGGCTACACCGCCGACGGCGACCAGGCGATGGCGCTGTGCGAAGTGCTCAACACCTCGGCCTTCTCCACCAACACCAGCGAGACCGAGACCGGCCGCAGCACCTATGAAGGCGCCTGCAACAAGGCGCTGGAAGCGGGCTACCACGTCGCCTTCTCCACCGACCAGGATAACCACTGCGCCAACTGGGGCGCGTCCTACACCAACCGCACCGGCGTGCTGCTGCCTAACGGTACGCCGTTGACCACCGCCAGCATGATCGCCGCCATCAAGGCGCGTCGCGTGTTCGCCACCATGGACAAGACCTCGCAGCTGATCCTGACCGCCAACGGCCACGTGATGGGCGAGCGCTTCGCCAACAGCGGCCCGCTCAACCTGGTCGCCAATTTCGCCAGCAGCAGCGGCAAGACGGTATCGTCGGTGAAGATGTACGAGGGCGTCCCGGGCCGCAACGGCGCCGTGACGCAGCTGTCGGCCACCGCCAGCACCACCATCACGCCGGCCGTGGGCGAGCACTTCTACTATGCCAAGATCACCCAGAACGACGGCAACATCCTGTGGTCGGCGCCGGTGTGGGTGACGCAGGGCAGCGGCGGCGGCACGCCGCCCGGCCCGGCGGAGCTGATCGTCAACGGCGGCTTCGAATCCGGCGCCGCTTCATGGACCGCCAGCGCCGCCGCGATCACGTCCGATACGGCGCAAGCCGCGCACGCCGGCAGCGGCAAGGCCAAGCTCAATGGCTACGGCAGCACCCATACCGACACGCTGTACCAGAGCGTGACGATACCGGCCGCCGCCACCAGCGCCAAGCTGTCGTTCTGGCTGAAGGTGGTGTCCAGCGAGACCACCACCACCAACGCCTACGACACGCTCAAGGTGCAGGTGCGCAGCAGCGCCAACGCCGTGTTGGCGACGCTGGCGACGTATTCGAATCTGAACAAGGGAAGCACGTATGTGCAAAAGAGCTTCGACCTGTCGGCCTATAAAGGGCAGACGGTGAGGATATACTTCGAGGGTGTGGAAGGCACGATGGTATCGACCGCCTTCCTGGTGGATGATGTCAGCCTGATCGCGCAATAAGGCCGCTTATTTGCTCCACGGCTGTTCGCGTTTTTTTCCGGTCCGCGCGAACAGCAGCAGCACCGCTATGCCGAGCAGTATCAGCTTGTAGTTCACCGGCTCCGGTACCGACACCATGTTTGCCTTGCCGGCCGCCGGCTTGACTGTCTGCACGGTGCTGGCGGCATGTGAGGCCGCCGGCGCCGCTTCGGCGGCATACACCTGAACGCTTACTGCGGAGGCGCTCAATAACAGCGCCGCTATCTTGCTCATCAATCGCATTCCTTGCCCCTGCCAATATTCAAGTGACAAGTATAATAGATTGTTAATTCCCCCGCATCCGTGCGGTAACACACGGAGCGGGACATAAAGTGCTTGACCTTACACGCCGAGGCTGGAGCCTGCACCCAGCAGCGTGGCCACGCCCAGCACCGCGAACACCAGCGCGGCGATGCCGTGCACCAGCTTGAGCGAGACGCGGTTGGCGATCTTGTCGCCCAGGTAGACCGCCGGCACATTGGCCAGCATCATGCCGAAGGTGGTGCCGCAGACCACGGCCACCAGGCTGTCGTAGCGGGCCGCCAGCGCCACCGTGGCCACCTGCGTCTTGTCGCCCATCTCGGCGGCGAAGAAAGCGATCAGCGTGGTCAGGAACACGCCATACTTCGCCAGCGGCACGTCGCCTTCATCGATCTTGTCCGGCACCAGCGTCCACGCGGCCATCGCCAGGAAGGACACGCCCAATACCCAGCGCAGGATGTCCGGCCCGAGCAGGCTGGTGATCCAGGCGCCGACGGCGGCGGCAAACGCGTGGTTGGCGATGGTGGCGACGAAAATCGCGGCGACGATCGGCAACGGGCGGCGGAACTTGGCGGCCAGGCAGAAGGCGAGCAGCTGGGTTTTGTCGCCGATTTCAGCGAGGGCGACGATGCCGGTAGAGACGAAGAATGCTTCCATGGGTTTTGTATGTAGTACGCGGGCCGGAAACGATTAACCAATGATCCAGGCGCGACTCCGGCCCATCATGGCCGCACCTCGATCATGGTCTCGTCAAGTTTTTCAACCACCTGCACCACGGTCTGCGGACCGATTATGTTGACACAGGTTCTTGCGCCGGGTTGGCGCAAGCCGACTACTCCCCACTTACGGCCCGAATGATAGCATAGCCATACGCATGTACACATCTTCGATACATGGCTATGCTATTCTGCTTGGCGCTTCAGTCAACATTGAAAAGACCGCCATGCCTATCAAGAAAACCCTGTCCGCCTTCGTCCTGTCCGCCCTGGCCGCGCTGGGCGCCGCCCATGCCGACCCATTGAGCTACGCCCGCTACGACCAGGTGCGCACCAGCGACCTGTATCTGGACCTGAAGGCCGATTTCGGCCACAAGACCCTGGCCGGCTACGCCGAGCTGACGCTGAACTGGATCGACAAGTCGGCCCGCACGCTGGTGCTGGACACGAACGAACTCAATATCGCCAAGGTGCAGGTGCTGAACCCGAACGGCCGCTGGAGCGCCGCCTCCTTCATGCTCGACAAGCTCGATGCCGAGAAGGGCCGGGCGCTGCGCATCGCGCTGCCGTTCCAGCCGCAGAAGGTGCGCGTGTACTACCGCACCGCGCCGTCGGCCGCCGCGCTGCAATGGATGTCGCCGCAGCAGACCATGTCCGGCAAGCGTCCGTTCATGTTCAGCCAGTCCGAGGAAATCAACGCCCGTTCGTGGGCGCCGGTGCAGGATACGCCTGCCGTGCGCTTCACCTACAGCGCCCGCATCGAAGCGCCGAGCGGCATGCGCGTGGTGATGAGCGCCGAGAACGACCAGCAATCGACCGGCGCCGGCGGCTGGAAATTCAAGATGGCGCAGCCGATTCCATCCTACCTGCTGGCGATCGCCATCGGCGAGATCGACGTGCGCAACCTCGGCCCGCGCTCCGCCGTCTACGCCGAGCCGGCGCGCATCGAGGCCGCCGCCTACGAGCTGGCCGACACCGAGAAAATGATCAGCGCCGCCGAAGGCCTGTATGGCCCGTACCGGTGGGAGCGCTACGACATGATCGTGCTGCCGCCGTCGTTCCCTATCGGCGGCATGGAGAACCCGCGCCTGACCTTCCTCACGCCGACCATGATCGCGGGCGACCGCAGCCTGGTCGACCTGATCGCGCACGAACTGGCGCACTCCTGGTCCGGCAACCTGGTGACCAACGCCTCGTGGAAGCACTTCTGGCTCAACGAAGGATTTACCACCTACGTCACCACCCGCATCGTCGAGAAGCTGTACGGCGAGGAAGTGGCGGAGATGAACCTGCAAGTGGAGCAGGAAGAGGCGCTGGCCTCGCTGCCATCCATCCCCGCTGCCAAGCAGGCCTTGGTGACGCGAGACGCCGACACCAGCGCCGCCAGCTACACCGACAGTGGCCTGGTCTATCCGAAAGGCGCGTGGCTGCTGCGCACCCTGGAGCAGCGCGCCGGCCGCGAGACCTTCGATCCCTTCCTGCGCGGCTGGTTCGACCAGCACGCGTTCAAGTCGGCCACTACCGACGAATTCGTGGCCTACCTGAAGAAGAACCTGCTGGATGCACGGCCGGAAGTGATGTCGCAGGCGGAGCTGGATGAGTGGCTGTACGGCGCCGGCATTCCTGCCAGCGCCAGGCACGCGGCCTCGCCGCGCCTGGCCGCGCTGGACGCGCAGCGCACCGCATGGCTCAAGGGCGAGCTGCCGACCAAAGACTTGAACGGCAAGAACTGGATCGCGCTGGAGTGGATGCACTTCCTGAACGATATCGACGGCAAGGCCGGCGCCGCGCAGATGCAGGAGCTGGACCAGGCTTTCGCTCTGGGCAAGAGCGGCAACAACGAAATCGCCTACCGCTTCTACCTGGCTTCCATCAAGGCCGGCTACAGCGTGCGCGAGCCGCTCAGCGCCTTCCTGATGAGCGTCGGCCGCCAGAAGTTCGTGGTGCCGCTGTACACCGCGCTGCTGAAAAATCCGGCCGAGCGGGAATGGGCCAAATCGGTTTACGCCAAGGCGCGCGAACACTATCATCCGGTCACGCAAGGCTCGGTCGACAAACAATTTAAAAAATAATGATGATGAAATTCTCCCGCAATTTTTGCCGCGCTTCCGCTACGGCGCTGCTGGTGCTGGCGGTATCCGTGCCGGCGCTGGCCGCCGCGCCGGCCTACAACCTCGATGCCGACGTCAAGCTGGCGCTGAAGACCTTCGACGTGCCCGGCATGGCGATCGCCATCGTCAAGGACGGCAAGGTCATCTCCGCCAGCGGCTACGGCGTGCGCAAGCTGGGCGACCCGGCGCCGGTGGACGGCAAGACGCTGTTCGAAGTGGCCTCCAACTCCAAGGCCTTCACCGCCGCCGCGCTGGCGATGCTGGTCGACGAAGGCAAGATCGCATGGGACGATCCCGTCACCAAGCACCTGCCGGACTTCCAGATGTTCGACTCCTACGTCACCGGCGCGATGACGGTGCGCGACCTGCTGACGCACCGCAGCGGCCTCGGTCTGGGCGCGGGCGATCTGCTGTGGTGGCCGACCACCAATTTCAGCACCGATGAAATCATCGCGCGGCTGCGCTACGTGAAGCCGGCCACCAGCTTCCGCAACAGCTACGCCTACGACAACCTGCTCTACATCGTAGCCGGCAAGATCATCGCCGCCAAGGCGGGCAAGCCGTGGGGCGCGGCCGTGCACGACCGCATCCTGGCGCCGCTGGGCATGAACGGCACCACCACCAGCGTGGCCGCGATGCTCGCCAGCGGCGACTACTCCGCGCCGCACAGCAAGATCAACGACAAGGCGGCCGTGGTCAAGCCCATGCCGGTGGAGAACGCGGTGGGCGCGGTCGGCATCAACACCAGCGCCGAAGACATCGCGCGCTGGATGAACATGCTGCTTAACGGCGGCAAGCTGGAAAACGGCACGCAGCTGATCAGCGCCAAGCAGCTGGCCGAGATGTGGTCCGAGCAGACGCCGATGCGCATCCGCGAACCCAAGCCGGCGCTGGCCGCGACCAAGCCGAACTTCTCGGCCTATGGCCTGGGCTTCAGCCTGCGCGACTACAAGGGCCGCAAGATCGCCATGCACGGCGGCGCGTTGCAAGGCTTCTATTCGACCGTGCTGATGGTGCCGGAAGAGAAACTGGGCATCGCCATCCTGACCAATGCCGAGAACAGCCCGGCGATGGCGTCGCTGTACTGGCGCATCCTCGACCAGTATCTGAACGTGCCGGCCAGCGACTGGATACAGCTGTACGCCGACCAGGAAGCGGCGTCGCACCGGGAAGAGCTGGAGCGCCAGGGCAAGGAGTCCGGCGCGCGCACCGGGAAGTCGACGCCGTCGCTGCCGTTGACTGCCTACGACGGCGAGTACGAGGACCCGTGGTACGGCAAGGTGACGATACGCGCCGAGGGCAAGAAACACGTCATGAGCTTCACCCGCACGCCGGACCTGACGGGCGAGCTGGAACACTTCCAGCACGACACCTTCATCGTCCGCTGGAAGGAGCGCAACTTCAACGCCGACGCCTACGTGACCTTCGCACTGAATCCGGACGCCAGCATCGAGCGCATGAAGATGGCGCCGGTGTCGATGGAGACGGACTTCAGCTACGATTTCCGCGACTTGAACTTCACGCCGGTCAAGGTTGCCAAGTAAGCGCCGGTTGCCCAAGCTTTTAGAAAGCCGTACATGCTGAAAATCAGACTCTTGCTGCAAGCTCTGTTGTTAAGTTGTACGGCCCATGCGACCGGGGCGCCGCTGGACGCCGCGCCTTACTTCGGCGATCCCGCCATGTTCGATGCGGCGGTATCGCCCAGCGGGCGTTATGTGGCGGTGCTGCTGAAGTCCGACAGCGGCCGCGCCGTGCTGGCCACCATCAGCGTCGATACCATGAAGACCACGCCGGTGGCCGCCTTCTCCAATGCCGACGTCACCTACGCGCGTTGGCTGAGCGACCAGCGGCTGGCGATCATATTGAACAATGTCGGTCAAAATGGCGCGGTCAGCGGTCCGGGCGTGTATGCCGTCGACCGGGATGGCGGCGCGCTGAAGGCGGTCACGGAAACCGTGCCATCGGCCGTGCCGTTCGCGGATACTTCCGAGTTTTATACCAGCGACAGCTGCAACAACGACGGCCGGCTGACGGCCGCACTGGGGCCGGACGAGATGCTGATCAACCTCCAGTTCGAGAAGCAGGACATCCTGGGCCGCCTCAACACCCGCAGCTCCCGGAAGGTGGAGTTGTTCGGCCCCTTCGACAAGACCGAGCCGCTGCTGCAAAGAGACCGCACGGTTTCCTGGCTGGTGGACCAGGCCGGAAAACTGCGCGTGGTTTACGTGATACGCGGCGGGCGCCACCACACCTATCATCTCGATGAGGCGGGCCAGTGGAATGAGCTGACATCGCCCGCCCTCGGCGCGGACGACACCTTGCTGCCCGTGCTGTATCTGAACGAAAAATTGTACGTCGCGGCGCGCAATGGCAAGGACGAGACCAGCGTCTACAAGTACGACTTCGCCGCGAGGGCGCTCAGCCCGGAACCTCTGATCAGCACACCGGGCTATGACATCACCGGCCATTTTGTCGTGTGCCAGAACCGTATCGCCGGCTACCGCCTGCAATCGGAGAACACCAGCACCATCTGGTTCGATGCAAAGATGAAGGCGATCCAGCAGGACGTGGACCGCCTATTGCCCAACACCGCCAATCGCGTGTCGCGTGGCGCGGCCAGCGAAACGCCCTACGTGCTGGTCGAGGCGGAATCGAACCGCGTGCCGCGCGCTTACTACCTGCTCAATACCGATAGCGGCAAGCTCACACGCATAGGCCAGACCGCCGCCGCGATCGAGGCCAGGGACATGGGGCAGCGCAGCTGGGTCCAATACACGGCGCCCGACGGCTTCGTCGTGTCCGCGTACCTGACGCTGCCGGCGCACGCGGAGAAAAAGCCGTTGCCGATGGTGGTGCTGCTGGCGAGTTCGCCGTGGTGGCGGGTGGCGGTCGATGCGTGGAATCCGCAAGTCCAGTTCCTCGCCGCGCAGGGCTTCGCGGTGCTGCAACCCGAGCCGCGTGGCACCTACGGCTATGGCGACCGCTATTTCAAGGCCGGCTGGAAGCAATGGGCCGGCGGCGTGCAGGACGATATCGCCGCCGGTGCGCGCTGGGCCGCAGCCCAGGGTTATGCCGATCCGAAGCGCATCTGCGTGGCCGGCTCGAAGTATGGCGGCTATGCGGCCTTGACCGCGCTGGCGCGCAAGCCGGACCTGTTCAAATGCGCCGTCAGCTGGTCGCCGATCGCCGATCCGAAACTGATGGCCGCACGAAACTGGAAAGGCATGCCGGCGACGCCGACGGCCGTGGTGATGGATCGCCTGGTGGATGTGGAGATGGCCGCGCTGATGTCCGGCGACACCCGCTTCACCCGCGCAGCCTTGCTGGCGTATGGCGAGGACGACGAGCTTGCGCCGGACGGGTTTTTAAAGCAGCTGTCCGGCATGCTCAAAGAAGGTAATGCGGCGTCGGAGGTGATCAGCTATGGCCAGCCGCACAGGCAGACGCCGATGGAGGTCAACCGTATCGGCTTCTGGAACCGCGCCGGCGCGTTCCTGGCGCGCCAGATCGGCACGCCCCAGCCAGGCGACGCCAGCGCCAGATAGCGCGGGTTTAAACCTGGCTCTCGACCCGGTTGCGGCCGTTGCGCTTGGCGCGGTATAGCGCCAGGTCGGCGGCGTGGAACAGGTCGTCCAGCGCCGCGTGCGGGCCGTGCGCCACGGCCACGCCGAAGCTGGCCGTGACGCGCAGGATATGGCCGTCGGCCAGCGTCAACGGCTCGTGCGAGATCGCCGCCCGCAGCCGCTCGGCCAGCGCGCGCGCCGCCTCCAGCCCGCAGTAGGTGGGCATCACCACGAATTCCTCGCCGCCGTAGCGCGCCACGATTTCGCCGTCGCGCAGGGTGTCGCGCACCACCTCGGCGATGCGTATCAACACCTGGTCGCCGGCGTCGTGGCCGTAGGAGTCGTTGACCGATTTGAAGTGGTCGACGTCGAACAGGATCACCGCCAGCGATTCGTCCTGCTCGCGCGCGCCGCGCAGGCGCAGGTTGCCGGCGGCCGTGAAGGCGCGCCGGTTCAGGATGCCGGTCAGGTAATCGGTGTCGGCGCGCAGCCTCAGTTCCTCGATCAGGTGCACGCGTTCCTGTTCCAGCCGTTGACGGTCCATGCTGTTGGCGCGCAGCGTCGCCAGCGCGCGCAGCATGTCGCCGATTTCGTCGTCGCGCCTGGCGCCGCTGGGCGGCATCGAGAAATCGCCGTTGCCCAGGCGGACCACGGCGCGCGTGGCGCGCAGCAGCGGCACCACCACCCGCCGCCGCACGATGGCCAGCAGCAGCGTCAGCGCCAGCAGGATGGCGGCGCCCACCAGCAGGGCCAGCACCAGCTCGCGCCGCGCCACCTCGTAGTCGTGCAGGGCTTGCGTCTGCGCCTCCTGCAGCAGCACGTCGCGCAGCGCCAGGATGGGCGCCATGCTGGGCACGTAGCGTTGCGCGAACTGGCCGGTGTCCATGCCGTAGGCGCGGCCGGCGCGGCTGGCCTGCTCGACCTCGGCGACCAGTTGCTGGCCGGCGGCGAAATACACCTCGTCCATGCGCGCCACCGCCGCCAGCACGCTTGGCTCGCTGTCGATGTCGCTGCTGGGGATCTTGATCAGCTGGCGCAGCTGCTCGATGCGGCCGCGCAGGAATTGCAGGCGCTGGTGGTCGGCCTCGGTCAGCGGCCGGGGCGTGGCCAGCGGCACCGTCAGCGCCGAGCCGAGACGGCCGGCGAACTCGCGCAGCTCGACGGTCAGGCGGGCCTTCATCAGGATGCGGGCGATGCGCGGATACACCTGTTCCGAGGCGCGGGTGTAGCTGGTGACGGCGTTCAGCGCCAGCGGCACCAGCTGGAACATGCGTTCGATGGCGGCGTCCAATCGCTCCGGCGTGCGCTCGGCCGGCGGCAGCGCGGCCAGCTGGTCGACCGTCAGGCGGGCCGCGTCCAGCGCGTCGTACAGCGGCACCAGCGCGGTGGCGGGGCCGGCGTCGGCGGCCAGGTCCCGGCGCAGCTGCGCCAGCGCCAGGTCGGTGTCGGCGCGGGCGCGCAGCAGCCGGGCGTGGCGCGCCGGATCGGCCGGCAAACGGTCGCCCAGCACGGCGTTGACCGGGCCTCGTTCGTAGGAGAGTTTTTCAGCGGCGACCATGGCGCGCTGCATCAGTTGCAGCGTGTGGTGGCCGGTGCCGGCTGCGCGGTAGTGTTCCCATTCGCCCCACAGCAGGCGGCCCAGCATGCCGCACACCAGCAACGCCAGCACGGCACTGGCCAGGGTGAATAGTCGGGTTAGTCTCATTGCTGCCAGCCTGCATTTCAATTTGCTAGGTAGCAATATGCCATAAAGCCGGGCGGCTGTGGTTGTTGGGACGGCGGCGGGGGGAAATGAGACGCCGGCAGGCGGCTAATGGTACGATGGCGCCCGCGCGTCACGGCAGGGCTGTTTGTTTTGATGCAAAGCTTGAATGATTAATAATTGAGGGATGAAGAAGATGTCTATGCAACGAGTTATGCTGCGCTCCAAGCTGCACCGTGTGACGGTCACGCAGGCTGACCTGAATTACGAAGGTTCCTGCGGTATCGACCAGGATCTGCTGGATGCGGCCGATATCTGGGTCAACGAGAAGATCGAGTTGTACAACGTGAACAATGGCGAGCGCTTTGCCACCTACGCCATTCCCGGCCTGCGCGGCACGGGCGAGATCTCGCTGAACGGCGCCGCCGCGCGCCGCGCCCAGCTGGGCGACCTGCTGATCATCTGCACCTACGCGCCGATGACCGAAGAGCAGGCCCGCGACTACAAGCCGAAAGTCGTTTTTGTCGATGACAAGAACAAGATCAAGGGCATGAAGTAAGCCTTTGAAAAAGAGAGAGCCGCCGCCCCAAGGGCAGGCGGCTTTTTTTATTTCGACATGCCGTCGTTGCGCAGCAGCTGCGACATGTATTGCGGCGTGATGCCCAGGAAGGACGCCACCACCTTCTGCGAGATGCGCTGCTCCAGCCCCGGATACTCGCGCCGGAAGGCGCTCAGCCGCCCCTGCGCCGGCGAGGCGCTCAGGTACAGCCTGCGGCTCTGGTCGATGATGCCGCGCTCCGATACCCTCAGATAGTAATCCCGTAACAGACTGTTGCTCATCGTCAGCTTGCTGATCTCCAGCCAGTCCAGCCGGTAGCCATGCACGGCCGTCTCCGCCACCACGAAATTGAGCGCCGGCTCGTCCTCGCGCGCGCGCAGCAGGTCGTCGTGCGCCGCCGCCGGCTCGCCGTCGGTCAGGAAATGCAGCGTCACCTCGTTGCCGGTCTCGGTGATGAAACCGGTGCGCGCCACGCCGCTGTGCAGCCACACCACGCTGTTGGCGACGACGCCGATGCGCTGCAGGTACTCGCCCTTGCGCATGCTCACCGGCACCGCCAGCGGCGCCAGCGTGCGCGTCACCTCGTCATACATGTCAGCCGTGACTTTGTATCTCCGGGCAACAATATCCCGGTACTTTGCTCTGTGGTCTAAGAATGCCTGGTTCATTTTTCGTGGTGTTTTTCATTCCGGCATGTAAATGGCCGTACATAAGTCACGGAAGTGTAAACGTTTTCTCAGTCCTTAACGCAATTTTTGTTGTGATTTGGAATGTAAATCGAAAATATATTTCAAACTTAAACCAGTTGAATGGCGACTGAAATCGGCGTTACCATAGGCAACTAACCAGCCACCGGAGACAGCCATGAAAATCACCGACCTCAGCATAGGACGACGCCTGTCTCTGGGATTTGCCGTCATCCTGGCGATCCTGATACTCAACACCGGGCTGGGCGTTTACCGCCTGCAGGGCGTGGCCGAGTCCACCCGCGCCATGATGGAGCTGCCGCTGGCCAAGGAACGCCTGATCGCCGACTGGTACCGCGTGGTGTTCGCCGGCATCCGCCGCACCACCGCCGTGGCCAAGAGCGCCGATCCGGTGCTGGCCACCTTCTTTGCCGAGGAAGCCAAGAACTCCACCGCCTACGCCCAGGGCCTGATCAAGAAGATCGAGGAGCTGGCCACCGACGACGACAAGGCCCTGATGGCCGACCTGGTCAACACCCGCAAGGCCTACGTGGCTTCGCGCGACGGCGTCATGAAGGCCAAGGCCGCGGGCGACGCCGACGGCGCCACCAAGCTGCTCGACGAGGCCTACATCCCGGCCGCCAAGACCTACGAGGCGATGCTGCAGAAAATGCTGGACCACCAGCGCAAGGAAATCGACGCCGCCGCCGCCCGCATCGACCAGGTGGCCAAGGACAGCCGCAACCTGCTGGTGGCGATGGCGGCGCTGGTGGTGGCCTTCAGCGTGGCGTTCGCGTGGTGGCTGACGGCCGGCATCACCCGCCCCATCAACGAGGCGGTGGCGCTGGCCGAATGCGTGGCCGGCGGCGACCTGGTCGACCACGGCAACCGCGCCGCCACCGGCTACAGCCAGGACGAGCCGGGCAAGCTGCTACAGGCGCTGCACCGCATGTCGGGCGGCCTGGTGCGCATCGTCAGCGACGTGCGCAACGGCACGGACGCCATCGCCACCGCGTCCTCGCAGATCGCCGCCGGCAACCTCGACCTGTCCTCGCGCACCGAAGAGCAGGCCAGCTCGCTGGAGGAGACCGCGTCGTCGATGGAGGAGCTGACCAGCACCGTCAAGCAGAACGCCGAGAACGCGCGCCAGGCCAACCAGCTGGCGGCCTCGGCCTCGGACGTGGCGCAGCGCGGCGGCGCCGTGGTGTCGGACGTGGTGCAGACCATGGCGTCGATCGACGAATCGTCGAAGAAGATCGTCGACATCATCGGCGTCATCGACGGCATCGCCTTCCAGACCAATATCCTGGCGCTCAACGCCGCCGTCGAAGCGGCGCGCGCGGGCGAGCAGGGCCGTGGTTTCGCGGTGGTGGCGTCGGAGGTGCGCAACCTGGCGCAGCGCTCGGCCAGCGCCGCCAAGGAAATCAAGGCGCTGATCGACGATTCGGTGGGCAAGGTGGCGGCTGGCACGCGCCTGGTGGGCCAGGCCGGCAGCACGATGGAGGAGGTGGTGGCCAGCATCCGCCGCGTGACCGACATCATGGCCGAGATCAGCACCGCCAGCAGCGAGCAGACCAACGGCATCGAGCAGATCAACAATTCAATCACGCAGATGGATCATGTGACGCAGCAGAACGCCGCGCTGGTGGAGCAGGCCGCCGCGGCGGCCGATGCGATGCAGGAACAGGCCGCCAAGCTGGCCGACGCCGTCAGCATCTTCAAGCTGGGCGACGCCGCGCCACGGCGGCCGGCCATGCAGGGGCGCGCGCGCCCCATGCTGGCCTAGGACCGAACGGACTAAACGGTTTACGCTTTTTCCGGCGAGCCGATGAAGCGGTAGATCGCCGCGCCCAGCAGTGCGCCGACGATGGGCGCGACCCAGAACAGCCACAGCTGGCTGGTGGCCCAGTCGCCCACGTACAGCGCCACGCCGGTGCTGCGCGCAGGGTTGACCGAGGTGTTGGTGACCGGGATGCTGATCAGGTGGATCAGCGTCAGGCCCAGGCCGATAGGCAGCGGTGCGAAGCCTTTCGGTGCGCGCTCGTCGGTGGCGCCCAGGATGATCAGCAGGAACATCATGGTCATGACCACTTCCGTCACCAGCGCGGCCAGCAGCGAGTAGCCGCCTGGCGAATGCGCGCCGTAGCCGTTGGAGGCGAAGCCGCCCATGACGTCGAAGCCGGCCTTGCCGCTGGCGATGGTGTACAGCACGCCGCCGGCAACGATGGCGCCCAGCACCTGGGCGACGATGTAAGGCAGCAGCTTATTGGCCGGGAAGCGGCCGCCGGCCCACAGGCCGATCGATACCGCCGGGTTCAGGTGGCAGCCCGAGATGTGGCCGATGGCGTAGGCCATCGTCAATACCGTCAGGCCGAAGGCCAGCGACACGCCCAGCAGGCCGATGCCGACGCCGGGAAAGGCCGCCGCCAGTACCGCGCTGCCGCAGCCGCCCAGTACCAGCCAAAACGTTCCAAAAAATTCCGCGCCATATTGTTTCATATTGTTTTCCCCTGTGTTTACTGATGTTTCTTGATAGTCAATTTTGCATAGTTTCTATGCAACGTTGGCAATCTACCCGGGATAGGCTCAAATGTCGAGTGCAGAGTTTTCAACCGGCCGGTAAACGCAGCAGCAAGCGGCTGCGCGCGCTGTCGTCCAGCGCGCTCAACGTGCCGCCCTGGACCTGCGCCAGCAGGCGGGCCGCGTACATGGCCAGCGCCTGCTCGTCGTCCGGCCGTTCGGCCTGGCCTTGCAGGCAGGCGCGCTGCGCGGCCGGCAGCACGCCGGCGTATTCCAGCGTCAGCGCCCAGTGGCCGCCGTCCAGCGTCGCGCCCAGCACGATGGAGGTGCCGGCCGGCGTATGGGCCGCCGCGTTCAGCGCCAGGTGCTCGAACAGCATGTGGCACAGCGTGCCGTTGGCCAGCAGCGTGGCCGCTTGCGCCGGCAGCATCACCGGATGGCTGGCGGCGACGGCCGAGGTGGCGCGCGCCAGCAGCGGATGGAGTTCCACCTGCTCGGCGTGCGGCCGGCTGGCGCCCTGTTCGATGCGGCACAGTTCCAGCGACAGGCTGGTGAGCCGCAACGCGCGCCGCGCCGCCTCGTCCAGCGCGGCCACGCGCTCGCGCTGCGGCGGCGCCAGCGCCGGATCGGCCAGCAGTTGCGCGCTGGCGTCCAGCACTTCGGCCAGCGGCGCGGCCAGGTCGTAGCGGCTCAGGCGTTCGACTTCCTCGCGCAGATGGGCGTTGTCGGCCACGGCCGCGTTCTGCCGCCGCAGCTCGGCCATCATGCCGGCCAGCCGCAGATGGGTGCGCAGGCGCGCCTTGAGGATGGCAGGGTCGACCGGCTTGGTCACGTAGTCCACCGCGCCCAGTTCCAGCCCGCCGATGATGTCCTCGGCCTGGTCCTTGGCGGACAGGAAGATCACCGGGATGTCGGCGGTGGCGGGATCGGCCTTGAGCCGGCGGCATACTTCGAAGCCATCCATCTCCGGCATCATCACGTCGAGCAGGATGATGTCGGGGCGGTGCACGGGAATGATCTCCAGCGCCTTCCTGCCGGAGATCGCCACCTTCACGCCGTAGCCGTCCTCGGCCAGCATGCCGGCGATCACCTTGATGTTGGTGGCAATGTCGTCCACCACCAGCACGGTCGCTTCGCGCAGCCGTTCTTCCAGCGGACGCTCCAGGCCGATCAGCGGTGCTGGTGTCTGCACTGGAACCGGCGCGGCCGGCATGGCGGCGCGGCGTACGGCGGCGCGCTTGACGGCGGCATCGCCGCGCGACTGGAACATCGCTTGCAGCTTGCTGTGGAAGGTCGCCAGCGTGAACGGCTTGATCAGGCAGTCGGTCACGCCGGCCTGCGTCGCCGCGCGCAAGCCTTCGCGGTTGGCCTCGCTGGGCAGCAGCATGAAGGGCAGCTCGGCGTCGGCCAGGTTGGCGCGCACCCATTGCAGCAGCTGCAAGCCGTTCATGCCCGGCATGTCGAGATCGGAAATGACGGCGGCGATCGGCCGTTCGTTGAGGATGCGGCACGCTTCTTCGCCGCTGCCGGCCAGGAACACGTTGACGAAGCCGAGGTCGGCCAGGATGCCCTTGACCACGGAGCGCATCTGCTGGTTGTCGTCCACCACCAGCAGCGGCAGCGACAGGTCGATATTCAAAGCGGGCATAGGCAGGTTCCAACGTGATAGTCAGGCGCTGCCGGCGGCGCGCCCGGGGCGCGGTTGCGCGGGTGCAACAGGTGCGCAAGCAGCGGGCGCACCAGCCACCATCTTAAACGTAAATTATTTCCCGTCGGAAGCTATTTAGAGTGTTGTCGCGTAAAACACAGATACAATCGATACGCCACCTACATTGTGGCGCAGGCCAAGTTTCTGAGATACAGTTGGACTCCACGGCATCGCTATCGAGAGTGCCGGGAGACTACAGTGGGGTGGCGTCCAGTGAAGAACAATAGCGGCTTCGACAGCAAAATTCTGGTCCCCTTCGGCCTGGCCGGCGGGGGAGCGTTGGGCACGATGGTCGCAGGTTGGAGCGCCTGGGGCTGGTACACAGTCTTGTGGTCGGCCCTGCTGCTGGCGGCTGCCGCGTGGTGCGCGCGCGGCGCCGGCGCTGCCGCGCTGGGCGGCGGCGAGCAAGCCATGATAGACGACTACCTGGCCGCGCGCGAACGCTTCGGCGACGCCGTGCTGCCGATCTGGTGCCGCCACATAGAAAATTCCCGCAACCAGATGGAGGAAGCCGTGGCCGACCTGGCCGGGCGCTTCTCCAACATCGTCGACAAGCTCGACGACGCGGTCCACGTGTCCAGCCATGACAGCGGCAAGGGCGGCGGCAATGCCATGACCGAAATCTTCTCGCGCAGCGAAACCCAGCTCGGCTCGGTGGTGACGTCGATGAAGTCGGCGATGTCGTCCAAGCACGCGATGCTGGCGCAGATCAAGGACCTGGAACGCTTCACCCGCGAGCTGCGCGACATGGCCGAGGGCGTGGCCAGCATCGCCGCGCAAACCAATCTGCTGGCGCTGAACGCCGCCATCGAGGCGGCGCGCGCCGGTCCCGCCGGACGCGGCTTCGCCGTGGTGGCGCAGGAAGTGCGCAACCTGTCGAGCCGCTCGGCCGAGACCGGCCGCAACATCTCCAACCGCGTCGGCCTGATCAGCAGCGCCATCCTGGCCGCCAGCCAGGCCGCCGAACAATCGAGCGAGCAGGAAGACAAATCGATGCAGTCGGCCGAAGGCATGATCGTATCGGTGCTGGGCGATTTCCGCACCATGACCGACGCGCTGGTGCAATCGTCCGAAAAGCTCAAGCAGGACAGCATCGGCATCCAGGGCGAAGTGGGCGAGGCGCTGGTGCAGCTGCAATTCCAGGACCGCGTCAGCCAGGTGATGGCGCACGTGCGCGAGAACATGGAGCTGCTGCCGGCGCTGCTGCGCGACAACCGCGACCGCTACAACGCCGACCGCGTGCTGGAAGCGCTGGACCCGCAGCCGCTGCTGCACGAGCTGCAAAAGACCTATGCGATGGCCGAGGAGCATGCGGTGCACGGCGGCGACAGCCACGCGGCGCCGGTGGCCGCGGCGGCCGACGAGATCACTTTTTTCTGACGTGCTAACGAGGTAGAGAACATGGCAAAAACCATCATGGTGGTCGACGATTCGGCCTCCCTGCGTCAAGTGGTCGGCATCGCGCTCAAGGGCGCGGGCTATGAGGTGATCGAAGGCCGCGACGGCGTCGATGCGCTGTCCAAATGCACCGGCCAGAAAATCCATCTGGTGGTGTGCGACGTCAACATGCCCAATATGGATGGCATCACCTTCGTCAAGCAGTTCAAGCAGCTGCCGCTGTACAAGTTCACGCCTGTCATCATGCTGACCACCGAGTCGCAGGAAAGCAAGAAGGAAGAGGGCAAGGCGGCCGGCGCCAAGGCCTGGGTGGTCAAGCCGTTCAAGCCGGAAGTGCTGCTGGGCGCCGTCGCCAAACTCGTCATGCCATAACCCCACGGAGGACGCCATGTCCGATGCATCCGCAGCAGCCGTCGCCCGCATCGCCCTCGACGGCGAGATGACCATTTATCGCGCGGCCGACCTGAAGACCACGGTGCTGGAAGCGCTGCGCAAGACCCAGGTGCTGGAGATCGACCTGTCCGGCATCACCGAGCTCGATACGGCCGGCCTGCAAGTGCTGATGCTGGCCAAGCTGACCGCCAACGCCGACCAGCGCGAACTGCGGCTGTTGCAGCACAGCCCCGCCGTGGTGGAAATCTTCGACATGCTGGACATGGGCGCCTTCTTCGGCGACGCCCTGCTGATACATACCTGATACACGCCTGAATCATTCATCTGTTTCTTTCTGTTCCGAGGGCATGCCATGAACCTGGACGAAGCACTACAGACCTTTATCACCGAAAGCCGCGAGCTGCTGGAAGAGATGGAAAACGCGCTGCTCAACGTCGACATCGCGGGCGACCAGAGCGAGGCGATCAACGCCATCTTCCGGGCGGCCCACACCATCAAGGGCTCCGCCGGCCTGTTCAGCCTGGACCACATCGTCGCCTTCACCCACGTGGTCGAGAGCCTGCTGGACGAGGTGCGCGACGGCCGCGTGGTGCTCAACGATGAGATGATCGTGCTGCTGCTGTCCTGTTGCGACTACCTGTCCGGCATGACCGACGCGCTGGCCGCCGGCCGGCTCGACGCCGACCCCGACACCGCGCCTGAAGGCGAGATGCTGCTGCAACAGCTGCGCCGCCACATGGCGGGCGGCCACGCCGAGGAAGCCCAGGCCGCCGACGCGCCGCTGGCGGTGCACGCCGAACCGGGCGTCGAGCGCATCGACCAGGAACGGGGCGACAGCGACTACTGGCACATCTCGCTGCGCTTCGGCCGCGGCGTGCTGCAGAACGGCATGGACCCGATCGCCTTCCTGCGCTACCTGGCCAAGCTGGGCAAGATCGTCGGCATCGCCACCGTGCCCGACGCCATGCCGCCGGCCGAGGAAATGGACGCCGAGCTGTGCTACCTGGGCTTCGAGATCGCCTTCGACAGCACGGCCGACCGCGAAGCCATCGCCGGCGTGTTCGAGTTCGTGCAGGACGATTGCGAGATCCGCATCATCCCGCCGCACAGCAAGGTGTCGCACTACGTCGACCTGATCCGCGCCTTGCCGGAGCAGGCGGCGCGGCTGGGCGAGATCCTGGTGCGCTGCGGCAGCGTCACCTCGCACGAGCTGGAGGGCGCGCTGCACCAGCAGTCCCATCCCGACAACCCGCAGGACGAGGTCGTGCCGCAGCAGCTGGGCAGCATCCTGGTCGGCGCCGGCAGCGTGCCGCCGGTGGTGGTGGAGGCCGCGCTGGCCAAGCAGAAGCAGGTCAGCGAGCAGAAGGCGCAGGAAAGCCGTTCTATCCGCGTCGACTCCGACAAGCTGGACCGCCTGATCGACCTGGTCGGCGAACTGATCATCGCCGGCGCGCGCGCCAACATGATAGGCCAGCACATCCAGAACACCGAACTGCAGGAATGCACCTCGACGCTGTCCGGCCTGGTGGAGGAGGTGCGCGACGCCGCGCTGGAACTGCGCATGGTGAAGATAGGCGCCACCTTCAACCGCTTCCAGCGCGTGGTGCACGATGTCGCCCGCGAGCTGGGCAAGGACATCGGCCTGATCGTCGACGGCGAGGATTCCGAACTCGACAAGACCGTGGTCGAGAAAATCGGCGATCCGCTGATGCACCTGGTGCGCAACGCCATGGACCACGGCATCGAGCCGGGCGATGTGCGCGTCGCCAACGGCAAGCCGGCCAAGGGCATGATCAAGCTCAACGCCTTCCATGAATCGGGCAGCATCGTCATCGAAGTCAGCGACGACGGCGGCGGCCTGCGCAAGGAAAAAATCCTGGCCAAGGCCGTCGAACGCGGCCTGGTGGACGCCGACCGCAAGCTGACCGACAGCGAAATCTACAACCTGATCTTCGAGGCCGGCTTCTCGACCGCAGAGAAGATCACCAACCTGTCCGGGCGCGGCGTCGGCATGGACGTGGTCAAGCGCAACATCACGGCGCTGCGCGGCAGCGTCGACGTCTCCAGCAAGGAGGGCGCCGGCACCACCGTCACCGTGCGCCTGCCGCTGACCCTGGCCATCATCGACGGCTTCCTGGTGCAGGTGGGCAGCTCGGTGTTCGTCATCCCGCTGGACATGATCGAAGAGTGCATCGAATACGCCACCGAGCCGGGCCAGGACTACTGCAACCTGCGCGGCCAGGTGCTGCCCTTCGTGCGGCTGCGCGAGCTGTTCCGCATCGACGGCGCGGCCACGCGGCGCGAGAGCATCGTCGTGCTCAAGCTGGGCAACCACCGCGCCGGGCTGGCGGTCGACACCCTGCTGGGCGAATTCCAGACCGTCATCAAGCCGCTCAGCCCCATGTTCAGCGAAGTCAAATGCATCAGCGGCTCGACCATCCTGGGCAGCGGCGAGGTGGCGCTGATCCTGGACGTGGCCGCGCTGATGCAGGCCGTCAGCGGCAAGGGCGTCGTGGCGCTGGCCGCCTAACTTCGGAGAGGACAATATGAATACAGCCGCAGCCAATGTGGTGACGTACGGGAGCAGCGCCATCGTCGCGCTGCAAAGCGGCGCCGCCCTGCCCAGCCAGTTCCTGACCTTCATGCTGGGCGAGGACCAGTACGCGGTCGGCATCCTGCACATCAAGGAGATCATCGAGTACGGCAGCCTGGCCACGGTGCCGATGATGCCGGCCTGCGTGCGCGGCGTGATCAACCTGCGCGGCGCGGTGGTGCCGGTGATGGACCTGTCGGCGCGCTTCGAGCGCGCGCCCAGCGTGATCGGCAAGCGCAGCTGTATCGTCATCGTCGAGGTCGAGAACGGCGACGGCGACGGCAAGCAGGTGCTGGGCATGCTGGTGGACGCGGTCAACGCGGTGGTGGAGATCGCCGCCGGCGACATCGAGGCGGCGCCGTCGTTCGGCACCCGCATCCGGCCCGACTTCATCGCCGGCATCGGCAAGGTCAATGGCAAGTTCGTGATCCTGCTCGACATCGAGCATGTGCTGTCGAGCGAGGAGATAGTCGAGATGGCGCGCGGCACCGTCGCCACCCACCACAACTGAAGCGGCGGCCGCCATGCCTGTAGTGACCATCACCGAGCGCGAGTTCACGCAATTCCAGCGCTTCATCTACGAGGCGGCGGGGATCTTCATGGCCAACGGCAAGCAGGCGCTGGTTAGCGGGCGCCTGGCCAAACGCCTGGCGCACTATCAGCTGGAAAGCTACGGCGACTACCTGCGGCTGCTGGAAAGCCGCGCCCAGCCGGCCGAGCTGCAAGTGGCGGTCGATCTGCTGACCACCAACGAAACCTATTTCTTCCGCGAGCCCAAGCACTTCGCGCTGCTGCGCGACCTGGCGATCGAGGCGCGCGAGCGCCGCCAGACCATGCGCGTGTGGAGCGCCGCCAGTTCCAGCGGCGAGGAAACCTACAGCATCGCCATGGTGATGGCCGACGTGCTGGGCGACGCCGCATGGGAAGTTCTGGGCACCGACATCAGCACCCGCGTGCTGGAGCGTGCCCGCTGCGGCCACTATCCGATGGAGCGCGCAGCACAAATGCCGCAGGCCTACCTGAAGCGTTTCTGCCTCAAGGGCCAGGGCAGCGAGGCCGGCACCATGCTGATCGAACGGCCGCTGCGCCAGCGCGTGCAGTTCCGCCACCTGAACCTGAACGAACCCCTGCCCAAGCTGGGCAGCTTCGACGTGATCTTCCTGCGCAATGTGATGATCTACTTTAACCTGGAGACCAAGCGCCAGGTGGTGGCGCGGCTGCTGGCGCAGCTGCGGCCGGGCGGCTACTTCCTGATCGGCCATTCGGAAACGCTGAACGATATCAACGACACCGTGACCGCGGTGGCGCCCTCGATCTACCGCAAGCCATGATCGTCACCCTGACCATGCCAGACTCCAAACTCATCGATATCTTCCTGATGCCCGGCGATTACTTCGTCGGCGACGAGCGGTATCGCGTGCGTACGCTGCTGGGGTCTTGCGTGTCGGTGACGCTGTGGCATCCGGCCATGCGCATCGGCGCCATGTCGCACTTCCTGCTGCCGGGGCAGGGCCGCCGCAAGGCCCACGACAAGCCCGGCATCTACGGCGCCGACGCCATGAACCTGCTGCTGGAAGGCCTGGCCCACCACGGCGTGCCGCTGATCCAGTGCCAGGGCAAGATCTTCGGCGGCGCCGCCATGTTCCCGCGCAACGCCAAGGTGCGCGACATCGGCATGCAGAACGGCGACTACGCGCGCAGCATGCTGCAGCAGCACGGCATACACGTGGTGTCCGAGAGCCTGTTTGGCGAAGGCCACCGTCAACTGATCTTCACCATCCGCAGCGGCGAAGTCCTGAGCCGCCAGGTGCCGCCCGATACGGCGGTCGGTGGCCTCGCCGCACAGAACAAGGAATAGGCATGAGCGCAATCAACGTCATGATCGTCGACGACTCGGCCGTGGTGCGCCAGGTGCTGAGCAGCCTGCTGAACGCAGCGCCGGGCATCGTGGTCAGCCACGCGGTGGCCAACCCGCTGCTGGCGATGGAGCGCATGAAGGTGCAGTGGCCGGACGTGATCGTGCTCGATGTCGAGATGCCCAAGATGGACGGCATCACCTTCCTGCGCAAGATCATGAGCGAGCGGCCGACACCGGTGGTGATCTGTTCGACGCTGACCGAGAAGGGCGCGCAGACCTCGGTGGAGGCGCTGTCCGCCGGCGCGGTGGCCATCATCACCAAGCCGCGCCTGGACCTCAAGCAGTTCCTGCACGATTCCGCCGACGAGCTGGTGTCGGCCGTGCGGGCGGCCGCCGGCGCCCGCGTCGGCAGGCTGGCCAACCGCCCCGCGCCGCCGCCGGTGACGGCCAAGCTCAATGCGGACGCGGTGCTGCCGCCGGCCGACGTCCGGCCGATGACCACCACCACCGAGCGCGTGGTGGCGATCGGCACCTCCACCGGCGGCACCCAGGCGCTGGAAGAGGTGCTGACCGCGCTGCCCCGGGTATCGCCCGGCATCGTGGTGGTGCAGCACATGCCGGAAAAATTCACCGCCGCCTTTGCCGCCCGCCTGGACAGCGTGTGCGAGGTGCGCGTCAAGGAGGCGGCCAATAACGACCGCGTGCTGCAGGGCGTGGTGCTGATCGCGCCCGGCGGCAAGCACATGCTGCTGCGCCGGACCGGCGCCCAGTACTTCGTCGAGGTGGTGGACGGCCCGCTGGTCAACCGCCACCGGCCATCGGTCGATGTGCTGTTCCGCTCCGCCGCGCGGGCGGCCGGCGCCAATGCGCTGGGCGTGATCATGACCGGCATGGGCGACGACGGCGCCGCCGGCATGCTGGAGATGCACAAGGCCGGCGCCCGCACCGTGGCGCAGGACGAGGCCAGCTGCGTGGTGTACGGCATGCCCAAGGAAGCGGTCAAGCGCGGCGGGGTGGAGAAGTCGCTGCCGCTGAACGCGATCTACCGCGAAATCCTGCAACAGCTGTCCTACTAGGCGCCGCCATGGCCACCGACACGCTCACCGACGCCGCCGCCGACCCTGCGCTGGCGCCGGTCCGCAGCTGGGCCGGCCAGCGCGTGCTGGTGGTGGAGGACAGTGCGGTGCAGCGCGGCTACCTGGCCGGCCTGCTGCGCGAGCTGGCCTTCGGCGAGGTGCTGGAGGCGGCCGACGGCAACGAAGCCCTGCAGGTGCTGGAGCGCCTGGGCGGCGACGCGATCTTCCTGGTGCTGACCGACCTGGAGATGCCGGGCATGGACGGCATCGAGCTGACCTGCCAGCTGCGCGAGCGGCGGCTGGCGCAGAACCTGATCGTGGTCAGCGCGCGCGATCCGCGCCTGCTGGAGATCATCGAAAGCATGGATTTCGACGATGCCTGCATGGACCTGCTGGGCACCTTGCTCAAGCCGGTGCAGCTCGATGCGCTGGCGCAGCTGCTGGCGCGCGCCGGCCGCAAGGCGGTCGTCAGGCCGACGTGCGCGCCGCCGGACATGCCGGGCGCGGACGAGCTGGCGCGGGCCGTGGAGCGGCAGGAGTTCATTCCCTATTTCCAGCCCAAGGTGGCGATCCGCAGCGGCCACCTGAAAGGCCTGGAAGCGCTGGCGCGCTGGCGCCATCCGACGCGCGGACTGCTGTCGCCGGCGCACTTCATCGACGCGCTGGAGGGCACGCCGCTGATGGAGGAATTCACGCTGAGCATGGTGCGCCAGGTGCTGGAGCGCCTGCAGGAATGGACCCAGTCCGGCCTGCCGCCGCTGACGGTGTCGGTCAACCTGTCGGCCGACAACCTGGCCGAACGCGGCTTCATCGACCGCCTGACGGCGCTGGTGATGGCTTCCGGCGTGGCGCCGTCTGCGCTGGTGTGGGAAGTGACCGAGACCAGCGTGATGCGCCAGCTGTCGCACGCGCTGACCAATATGGGGCGGCTGCGGCTGATGGGCTTCGGCCTGGCGATGGACGATTTCGGCATCGGCTATTCGTCGATGCAGCAGTTCGCCCGCTGCCCGTTCACGGAGTTGAAGATAGACCGCGCCTTCGTCAACGGCGCGTCGCAGTGGCCGAACCGGCATGTGGTGCTGAAGAGCGCATTGGACCTGGGACAAAGCCTGGGCGTGGCGACCGTGGCCGAAGGCGTGGAGACGCTGGAGGACTGGCAGTTGCTGCGTGAGTTGGGCTGCGACCTGGCGCAGGGCTATCTGCTGGCCAGGCCTATGCCGGCCGAGGATTTGGTGGGGTGGATCAGGCAGGACCGGCGCAGATTGCGCGCGCTGGCGGAACAAGCGTAGTCAAAAAAAATATCCGATAAGTCGCATCTCTGGGGGAGTCATCATGTTGTCTACTTTAACGGTTCGCACCAAGATCCTGATATTGCTGGTGGTGGCAGTGCTGGCGCTGGTGGTGGTGGTGACCATCGCCTTTCTTGGCCTGAAGCAGGAAGGCGCGATGCTGTCGGAAATCGGCAGGAACAGCCTGCCCTCGGTGCAGGCGCTGCAAACGGTCAGCGAGGGCCAGACCGCGATGCGCTCGGCCAACCGTTCGATGGACACCGTGGCCGCCTACCCGGACGAGGTGGACAGCATCGCCCATGAGCTCAAGCGCAAGCAGGAGATCTGGGGCAGGATCGATAAATCCTGGAAGATCTACGACGAACTGCCGCGCGAGGCCGAGGAGGCGGCGTTGTGGAAAACCTTCGTCAAGCAGTGGGACGCATGGAAGGCGCGCGACGCCATCATCAGCGATCTGGCCGGCCAGATCGTGCGCGCCGACGCCGGCAAGCGCAAGGAGTTGTTCGTCGCCCTGCACACGGCACTCAAGGATGCACGTCCCTTCTTCCATGAGGCCGAGGAAAGCCTGAACAAGCTGGTGGAGCTCAATGCCAGCTACGCCGATGTCTCCGTCAAAAACGCCGACGAGGCCTCCGCGCGCGCGCTCAACCAGATGTACACCAGCGCCGGCGTGGCGCTGGTGCTGCTGGTGGCGATAGGCCTGCTGATCCTCAACGGCATCATGAAGCAGCTGGGCGGCGATCCGTCGTATGCGGCGGACATCGTGCGCCAGGTGGCGGACGGCGACCTGAGCGCCGAGGTCGCGCTCAAGCCGGGCGACACCACCAGCTTGCTGGCGGCGATGAAGGGCATGATAGAAAAACTGTCGCACGTGGTGCAGGAAGTGAACAACGGCGCCGAGGCGCTGGCCAGCGCCTCCGAGGAAGTGAGCGCGACCGCGCAGTCGCTGTCGCAGGCCGCCAGCGAGCAGGCCGCCGGCACCGAAGAAACCAGCGCCTCGGTGGAGCAGATGACGGCGTCGATTTCGCAGAACACGGAAAACGCCAAGGTCACCGACAGCATCGCCAGCAAGGCGTCGCTGGAGGCGGCCGAGGGCGGCGAAGCGGTCAAGTCGACGGTGGCGGCGATGCAGCAGATCGCCAAGAAGATCAGCATCATCGACGACATCGCCTACCAGACCAATCTGCTGGCGCTGAACGCGGCCATCGAGGCGGCGCGCGCCGGCGAGCATGGCAAGGGCTTCGCGGTGGTGGCGGCCGAGGTGCGCAAGCTGGCCGAGCGCAGCCAGGTGGCGGCGCAGGAGATCGAACAGGTGGCGTCGAGCAGCGTCGAGCTGGCGGAGAAGGCCGGTCGCCTGCTGGACGAGATGGTGCCCAACATCCGCCGCACCTCCAACCTGGTGCAGGAGATCACGGCGGCGTCGGAGGAACAGTCGGCCGGCGTCGGCCAGATCAACGCGGCCGTCACGCAGCTGAGCCAGACCACGCAGCAGAACGCCTCCAGTTCCGAGGAGCTGGCCGCCACCGCCGAAGAGATGAGCGGCCAGGCCGAGCAGTTGCAGCAGACCATGGCCTTCTTCAAGCTGGCCGGCGTGTCGCGGCCGATCCGCACGACGACGGCGGTGGCGCGCAAGCCGGGCAAGCCGCCGCTGCGCGGAGGCGGCCGCATGGCGGCCGGCGCGGCCGGCAACCGCCGCATGACGGAAATGAGCGAACCAGACGAATCGCACTTCGTTAAATTCTGAGCGACAAGGGAGGCCATATGCTGCGCCAACTGAAGATCAGTACCTATCTGGGCCTGTCGTTCGGGTTTATCGTCGTGCTGCTGATCGGCGGCATCATGCTGGGCATCTCCAAGCTGGGGGCGATCAATGACTTGAACAACGTCGTCATCCAGGACCGCTATCCGAAAGTCGTGCTGACCTATAAATGGATAGGCGACGTCAACCTGATCGCGCGCTCGCTGCGCAACGCCATCATCTTCAGCGATCCCAAGACCGTCAACCAGGAACTGGACCGCATCACCACGGCCGATGGCCGCATCGCCGACATCGTCAAGAAGCTCAAGGAAATCGTCCGCAATCAGAAGGGCAAGGACTTGCTGGCCAAGACGCTGGCCGCCGAGAACCAATACCTGGCGGTGCGCGCCGAGTTCATCGCCCTGGTGCGCGCCGGCCATGCCGACCAGGCCCGCCCCATCCTGATCGAAAAGCTGCGGCCGGTGCAGAGCGCCTATTTCGGTGCGCTCGATGCGATGAACGATTACCAGGCCGAAGCGATGGCGGTGGCCGACAAGGAAACCGACGAGCAATACGACAGCGCGCGTAGCCAGTTGATCACCACCGGCGCCGTGGCGGCCTTGATGGCCTCGCTGCTGGCCTTCCTGATCGTGCGTGGCCTGATGCGTCAGCTGGGCGGTGAACCGGCCTACGCGGTCGACGTGGTGCGCGCCGTGTCCGATGGCGATCTGAGCGTCGAGGTGCACTTGCGGGCCAACGACCGCAGCAGCCTGCTGGCGGCGATGAAGGGCATGATAGACAAACTGTCGCAGGTGGTGCACGAGGTGAACAACGGCGCCGAGGCGCTGGCCAGCGCCTCCGAGGAAGTGAGCGCCACCGCGCAGTCGCTGTCGCAGGCCGCCAGCGAGCAGGCCGCCGGCACCGAACAGACCAGCGCCTCGGTGGAGCAGATGACGGCGTCGATTTCGCAGAACACGGAAAACGCCAAAGTCACCGATGGCATCGCCAGCAAGGCGTCGATGGAGGCGTCCGAAGGCGGCGAGGCGGTCAAGTCGACGGTGGCGGCGATGCAGCAGATCGCCAAGAAGATCAGCATCATCGACGACATCGCCTACCAGACCAATCTGCTGGCGCTGAACGCGGCCATCGAGGCGGCGCGCGCCGGCGAGCATGGCAAGGGCTTCGCGGTGGTGGCGGCCGAGGTGCGCAAGCTGGCCGAACGCAGCCAGGTGGCGGCGCAGGAGATCGAGCAGGTGGCGTCGAGCAGCGTGCAGCTGGCGGAGAAGGCCGGCCGCTTGCTGGACGAGATGGTGCCCAACATCCGCCGCACCTCCAACCTGGTGCAGGAGATCACGGCGGCGTCGGAAGAGCAGTCGGCCGGCGTCGGCCAGATCAACGCGGCCGTCACACAGCTGAGCCAGACCACGCAGCAGAACGCCTCCAGTTCCGAGGAGCTGGCGGCCACCGCCGAAGAGATGAGCGGCCAGGCCGAGCAGCTGCAGCAGACCATGGCCTTCTTCAAGCTGGCCGGCATGTCGCGGCCTGTCCGCACGGCGTCGGCGGCGGTGGCGCGCAAGCCTGGCAAGCCGATGGCGCGCGCGGCCGGCCGCGTGGCGGCCGGCGTGGGCGGCCATCGCCACATGGCGGAAATGAGCGAACCCGACGAATCGCACTTCGTCAAATTCTGAGAGAGGCGGCGATGAATACCATGATCCGATCCGACCCGAAGTCCGACCCGAAACTGCTGGCCGCCGCGACCCCGTCCCAGTTCCTCAGCTTCATGCTGGGGCAGGACATGTTCGCCATCGGCATCCTGGCGGTGCGCGAAATCCTGGAGTACGCCGGGGTGACGCCGGTGCCGCAGATGCCGCCCTGTATCAGCGGCGTGATCAACCTGCGCGGCACGGCGGTGCCGGTGCTGGACCTGGCGCGCAGGCTGGAGCGCGAGCCTTCGCCCATCGGCAAGCGCACCTGCATCATCGTGGTCGAAGTCGAAAGCGACGACGGCCCGTTCGTGATCGGCATCCTGGTCGACGCGGTCAATGCGGTGCTGGATATTCCACCGGCCGATATCGAACCGGCGCCCAGCTTCGGCGCCCAGGTGCGCGCCGAGATGTTGCAGGGGATAGGCAAGGTGCAGGGGCGCTTTGTGCTGCTGCTGAACGTGCAACACGTGGTATCGGCCAGCGAGATTGCCGCGCTGGCGGCCGGCGGCGCGCTGCCGCAACCTTCGTAACACTTACCGGGAGTCTTACATGCTTGCCACGATAACAGTCAGGACCAAGATCCTGACGCTGATCGCTGTCGCCGTTCTGGCGCTGCTGCTGGTGATGGTGATCGCCTTCCAGGGATTGAAAAAAGAGAGTGCGATGCTGGCCGAGATCGGCAAGAACCGCATGCCGTCGGTGCAGTCGCTGATGGCCATCAATGAAGGCAAGACGGCGATCCGTTCTTCCAACCGCGCTGCCGACGCCGTCGCCATGTACCCCGAGGATACGGCGGAAATCGCCCAGCAGGTCAAGCGCCGCGCCGAGATCTTCGGCGAGATCGACAAGGCATGGAAGGTCTACGACGCGCTGCCGCAGTCGAGCGAAGAGGCCGCGTTGTGGAAGACCTTCGTCAAGCAGTGGGACACCTGGAAGCAGAAGGACGCCGAGTTCGGCGACATCCTGAAGCAGATCCACGGCACCGACGCGGCCAAGCGCAAGGACTTGTTCGCCGCGCTGCACGGCAAGCTGAGCGCCAATCGTCCGGCCTTCCATGATGTCGAGGACAGCCTGGACAAGCTGGTGGCGATGAACGTCAAGTATGGCGAGCAGGCAGTGGCCGAGGCCGATGCGGCATCGGCCAGTGCGCTGACCAGCATGTACGTGGCTTCCGGCGTGGCGCTGGCCTTGCTGGTGTCGCTGGGCCTGCTGATCCTGAGCGGCATCCTGCGCCAGCTGGGCGGCGATCCCGGCTACGCGGCGGAGATCGTGCGCCAGGTGGCCGACGGCGACCTCAGCGCCGACGTCGCGCTCAGGCCGGGCGACACCCGCAGCCTGCTGGCGGCGATGAAGGGCATGATCGAAAAACTGTCGCAGGTGGTGCAGGAAGTGAACAACGGCGCCGAAGCGCTGGCCAGCGCCTCCGAGGAAGTGAGCGCGACGGCGCAGTCGCTGTCGCAGGCGGCCAGCGAGCAGGCCGCCGGCACCGAGCAGACCAGCGCCTCGGTGGAGCAGATGACGGCCTCGATTTCGCAGAACACGGAAAACGCCAAGGTCACCGACGGCATCGCCAGCAAGGCGGCGCTGGAGGCGGCCGAGGGCGGCGAGGCGGTCAAGTCGACGGTGGCGGCGATGCAGCAGATCGCCAAGAAGATCAGCATCATCGACGACATCGCCTACCAGACCAATCTGCTGGCGCTGAACGCGGCCATCGAGGCGGCGCGCGCCGGCGAGCATGGCAAGGGCTTCGCGGTGGTGGCGGCCGAGGTGCGCAAGCTGGCCGAGCGCAGCCAGGTGGCGGCGCAGGAAATCGAGCAGGTGGCGTCGAGCAGCGTCCAGCTGGCGGAGAAGGCCGGCCGCCTGCTCGACGAGATGGTGCCGAATATCCGCCGCACCTCCAACCTGGTGCAGGAGATCACGGCGGCGTCGGAGGAACAGTCGGCCGGCGTCGGCCAGATCAACGCGGCCGTCACACAGCTGAGCCAGACCACGCAGCAGAACGCCTCCAGCTCCGAGGAGCTGGCCGCCACCGCCGAAGAGATGAGCGGACAGGCTGAGCAGTTGCAGCAGACCATGTCCTTCTTCAAGCTGGCCGGGGCTGGACACCGGCGTCGTGGGTAGTACGCCACAGGTGAGTATTGGTGAGATTTACAGCGGCGGATTGGTTCACAATGCATCGTGGACCTCCCCATCGACTGGAGAAATCTCTCATGTTCAAGCAGATGAAAATGGAGACCCGGCTGCATGCCGGTTTTGGCGCCATCGTAGTGCTGGTGGTGCTGCTGGGCGTGATCGCCTTCGCTAAGCTCAGTTCGCTTCACGAGCACTGGACCGACTTCGAGACCGTCACGCTGGCGCGCAAGAACGCCGTGCTGGAGGGCGTCACGGCCCACGGCCATGCGGTGCGCCACTTCAAGAACTACATCCTGCGCGGCGGCGACAACAACGTGCAGTTCCGCGCCGACCTGGCGGCCATCGACAAGGAGATCGCCAACTACAAGGGCGGCGGCGGCCTCACTGCGGACGAACAGACGCTGCTCAACGATGTACTGGCCGGCACCAAGGCCTACGCCGACAGCATGAGCAAGCTGGAAGCCATGCAGGAGAAGGGCATGACGGCGCTGGAGATGGACAAGGCCATCAAGGGCGCCGACGAGGCCATCTCGACCGCGTTCCGCAAGCTCCTCAAGGTCAACGATAGCGAAACCAAGAGCGAATCGGCTGCCATGACGGAAGTGACCGATTCCGCCAAGCGCCTGATCCTGGCGATGGACGTGCTGATCGCCGTGCTCGGTTGCGTGCTGGCGGTGTGGCTGGCGCGCAGCCTGTCGGGCATCGTGCGCGAGGTGCAGATGGTGGTCTCCAGCCTGGCCGGCGCCTCGGAGGAGGTCAGCTCGACGGCGCAGTCGCTGTCGCAGGCGGCCAGCGAGCAGGCGGCGGGCGTGGAGGAAACCAGCGCGTCCATCGAGCAGATGACGGCGTCGATCGCACAGAACACCGAGAACGCCAAGGTCACCGACGGCATCGCCACGCAGGCGGCGGTCGATGCCGCGCGCGGCGGCGAGGTGGTCAAGGCCACGGCGGCGGCGATGAAGCAGATCGCCAGCAAGATCGGCATCATCGACGACATCGCCTACCAGACCAATCTGCTGGCGCTGAACGCGGCCATCGAGGCGGCGCGCGCGCACGAACACGGCAAGGGCTTCGCGGTGGTGGCGGCCGAGGTGCGCAAGCTGGCCGAGCGCAGCCAGGTGGCGGCGCAGGAAATCAGCAAGGTGGCGTCGGACAGCGTGGAGCTGGCCGAGCAGGCCGGCCAGATGTTCGATGCGCTGGTGCCCAATATACGCAAGACGTCGGACCTGGTGCAGGAGATTTCGGCGGCGTCGGAAGAGCAGACTTCCGGCGTGCGGCAGATTAACAGCGCGGTGATCCAGCTGAGCCAGACCACCCAGGTCAACGCGGCCAGCTCGGAGGAACTGGCGGCCACGTCGGAAGAGATGAGCGCCCAGGCCGAGCAGCTCGGCCAGTTGATGGCGGTGTTCAAGCAGTATGCGGTGGAGGATGCGCCGCGCGTGTCGCCATTGCGGCGCGCGGCGGTGCTGAAGCCGGGCGCGGCCCGCGCGCCCCGCTCACCGCGCAAACTCGATCTGGTGGCCGACGGCGCGCCGGACGAGAACAAGTTCACGCGCTTTTAGTCGGCTTATGCGGCGGGAGGAGGGCCGGTAAAGGCGAGGTAGCTGGCATAGAGCTGGGTGCCGTTGGCGTCTGAGTACACCAGGCCCAAGAGGTTGTTGGCGACGGCCAGCGCGGGGATCGACGTGAACTGGCCAAGAATTTGCTGGGCTTGCGTCCAACCGCTGCCGTCGGATGGGTAGGTCGTGACCCACAATTGCGAGCTATTTGCATCGGAATACACCATGTACAGACAGTCCTGGTAGCAGGCCAGGGCCGGAACCGACGTGTTTTGGCCGTCGATGGCCTGGGCCGCGTTCCAGTTCAGCCCGTCAGGCGAACTGGTCCAGTACAACTGCGAATCGGTGGAACTGGTGTATACCATGTACAGCGTGTTGCCCATGACAGCGAGCGCGGGTTGCGCAGTGGACTGGCCAGGGATTTGCTGGGCCGTTGTCCAGTTGACGCCATCGGACGATGTGCTGACCCAGAGCTGGCCGCCGTTGCCCTGAACGGGGTCGGCGTACGCCATGCACAGCGTGCTCCCGAGTGTTGCGATCGCGGGAATCGCAGCTTGTTGTCCTATCTGACCTGCCTGGGTCCAGTTAATGCCGTCCGGTGACTGGGTCTGGTATAGCTGCGGATAGTCGTCTCCGGCGCCGGAGTACATCATGCACAGGGTGCCGCCCAGCAGGGCCAGCGCCGGGCCCAGCGACGACTGTCCGGAAATTTGCTGGGCCTGCGTCCAGTTGATGGTGTCCGGCGAGAGCGTGGACCAGAGCTGGTCGCCGGCTGACGGATCGGAGTCGATGTACACCAGGCAAAATTCGCCATTTGGCGCCACCGATAGTGCGGCATTCGAGGTGCTCAGGCCGGCGAGGGCGCTCTGGTTGGGAATGGTGACCGGATTGGCGAACAGGATGACGTTTTCGCTGGTGCTGAGTTGCGGGAGTTTTTCAGGCTTGTTCATGGTTTTTCTCCAGTAGGTTGGGACTCATTGGTGCTGCGCGTATGCGCCGGCTGGCGCGTGGCCCTTGTGGGGCCGGTTCGGGGTGCTCTCCATCGCTGGAGAACATGGAATCAGTTCGCCTCCTGGCGGCCCCACACCACCAGCGAAAAATCCTGGCGCGTAGGGCTGATGTGCGAGAGGCCGAACACGTTGCGGTCGGAGGCGTACACGGCGACCGAGTCGGGCGAGGTGATGGCCAAACCCTTCCCCCAACGAAAGCTGCTGTTCAAATAGGGTTCCGTGCATGCCCATAGCAACAGGACGATGGCGTTGCCCAGCGGTGTTTGATTGTTGAGCAGGTAGCTGAGCAAATCGGTCAGCGTCTGGCTCACCCCCGGCACGGCCATGACGCGATCGACGGGCAGCTTGCTCAGCGGCGCCTCGGCAAGGATGTCGATCGTGTACAAGCACATGACGTTATTGCTGCCATCGTCATTGGCGTTCAGGGTGAACATGAAGATGCGCCCATCGGTTTGCGTCACCAGCGCCAGGCCAGCGCCGGATTCGGCAAACTCGGTGGTGTGGTAGATCGGTTCGAACCCGATCTCCGACGGCTGCAAGGAGTCGCTGGTGGATCGGTACAGGGTCAAACTCTTGCCGTTGACGCCGGCGACGATATAGCGCCCGCCGGGTCCCGATTCCTTGGTCATCCCCACGCCATTGATCCCTTCGTCGCGCGCGATGCTGCCCAGGACGCGCATGGGCTCGTTGTGCAGCGTGTATTGCAGATCGCAAATCTGGATCGCGGATTGATTGCCGCTGACCTCGCTTGGCTGTATGCCCATCGCCATGAAGCTGCCGCACGCCTGGGCCGCGCAGGGATGGCACCAGCCTTCCGCCTGGGTGTCATAAGTAGCGTCGACGGTGCCCTGGGCGCCCTCGCTCAGTTTGTCCGCGATGAGGTATTTCCCAGAGGTCGCCCCGCAATCGATATTGGTGTGGGTAAAAATCAGTTTTTTGGAAAACGCGGCAATACCCTTGAAGTGGGAGCGCGCTAAGCCGCCGAGTCCGGTGGGCAAGACTGGACAAGCGTAGTAATTGCGCGTGGCGACATCGGGAACTGCATGGAAGGCCGCCAGCACGTCACGCATTTCGACATTCGATGGGACGATCATTTCTTTCTCCTTGATGTGGGTGACGGAGTGTCTCAATCCGCAAACCATTGTGCTTCGACGCGGGCGCCCAGGGCAGCCGCCGCAGGACTCATCCTTCGGGTCTATGGCAGCTGCCCACCTTTTGTGATACAACTATCACGCACTGCCTCCGTCGCGTTCCCGCACGGCCAGTTCAATTGCAGGTAGACCATGAATATCTTGCTCGTCGACGATCACACGCTATTTCGCGAAGGCATGTCGCTGTTGCTGCGCTCCCTTCTGACCGATGCCATGACCATCGAGGCAAGCAGTTGCGAGCAGGCGCTTGAGGTGCTGCGATCGCGTGCGCAGATCGATCTGGTCTTGCTCGACCTGGGATTGCCGGGCATGAGCGGCTTCGACGGCTTGCATCGGATCCGGGAGGACTTTCCGGACATCCCCGTAGTCGTGCTGTCGTCCAATGAGGACCGCGAGAGCGTGCTGCGGGCGCTCGATGGCGGTGCGATGGGTTTCGTGCCGAAGAGCGCATCCTCTGGCGTGCTGGCTGGCGCGTTGAAGCTGATACTGGCGCGGGGGATCTATCTGCCGCCGGACGTTTTTCTGGCCGAACGCACTGGCGCCAGCATGCCGGCGCCGGCGGCCGGGGCGCCGGGGGTGAGCTGTGCGCAGCTGGGGTTGACGCCTCGCCAGATCGATGTGTTGCATCTGGTCTTGCAGGGCAAGTCCAGCAAGCTGATTTGCCGCGATCTCAGCTTATCGCTGGGCACGGTGAAGACCCACACCTCGGCGGCGCTGCGGGCGCTGAACGTCACCACGCGCACACAGGCGGTCATCGCCGCGGCCAAACTGGGACTGCGCTTTACGCCCTAGCCGGGACGTTGAGCAGGTCGGCGCACAGCGTAAAAAGGCGCGCATGGCCAACCGGCTTGCGCGCCAGCTGGCAATGTGGCGGCAAGGTATCGGCGGCGGGGGGATGGCTTTCTCCGGTGAGTATCAGCGCCGGGATCGGATGCGCATTGTCGGCGCGCAGCGCGGCGATGAGCTGCAAGCCGCTGTCGTCCTGTCCCAATCGCAGATCCGTCACGATCAAGTCGGGCGTGCGCAAATGGTCGACCAGCCGCTTCCGCGCCATTTCCGACCCGTGCGCGCTGACCACGTGACTGCCTGCGGCCTGGAACAAGTGCGCCATGGCGTCGCAGGCGTCCTGGTCGTCATCGACAATGACGATGAAGGCGCCGCGCAGGACCTCGTGGTGGTCGCCGGTGATTCCGTGCAGGTCTTTGCGCGCCGTCTGCCGCGCCAACGGAATGGCAATGCCGAATACCGATCCTCTGCCGGGCATCGACCACATGTGGGGCGTCAGTCCCAGCAGCGTTGCGCAACGGCGCACGATAGACAGGCCCAGTCCCAAGCCTTTGCCATGGGGAATACCGCCTTGATTGATCTGGTAGAACTCGTCGAAGATACTCGTCTGAAATTGCTCCGGTATGCCTATGCCGGTGTCGTACACCAGCACGTGCAGCATGTCGCCCTTGCGGCGGCATCCGAGCAGCACCTTGCCGCGCTCGGTGTAGCGGATGGCGTTGCTGACCAGGTTGGCGACGATGCGCTCAAGCAGCGCGGGATCGGTATGCACCACGTAGCTGCAGCGCGCAATACGCAAGGCGATGCCTTTTTCCAGGGCGAGCGCTTGGTAGTGCAGGCCGATGAAACCGAACAGGTTGGCAATTTCCACGGCTTGCATATCCATCGTCACGGCCTGCGAATCGAGCTTCGAGATGTCGAGCAGGCTGCTGAACAGGGACTCCATGCCTTGCACTGCCACTTCGATCTTGACCACGAGCCGGCTCACGTCCGGATAGCGGATCTTCTGACGCAGTATGCCCACCATCAAGCCCACGGCGTGCATGGGCTGAAGCAAGTCGTGACTTGCCGTCGCCAGGAAGCGGGTCTTGGCGGCGCTGGCTCGCTCGGCCTCGTCCTTGCGCTCGGCCAGTTCGCCCAGCCGCACCGACAGCTCGGCGTTGAGCGCGCTCAGTTCTTGCGCTTGCGCTTGCACTTGCTCGCTGCTCTGCTCCAGGGCCAGCGTGCGCTGCCGCACTTTTTCTTCCAACTGGGCGTAGCTTTCGCCCAAGGCGCCGGCCATGCGGTTAAATTCATGCGCCAGCAATTCCACCTCGTCGCCGGTGGTGACCGCTATGCGGGTTTGCAGATCCCCGGCGCCCATCTTTTCCGCGCCGGCGCGCAAGGCAAGAATGGGGTTGCTCATGCGCTGTGCCAGCACATAGCTCGCCGCGACGGCGCCCATCATGGCCAGCAGCGCCGTCAGCAAGGTCAGCCACAGCACCGTAAAAATCGGTTGAAACGCCTCTGTCGCCGGCAACTGGACGAACACCCGCCAATTCGGCCCCGGCACCCTGACGGCAGCCGAGAGCACATAGCGCGCATCGATGTCGGGTGTGAGCACGGTCGCCGGCAACGGGCCCGTCAACAGGGCGGCGGCAACGGCCGGGGATTTCTTCAAGTCGAGATGGCGCAGCACCAGCATGCTGTCGGGATGGGCAATCAATTGCCAGTCGCCGTCGACGATAAAGGCATAGCCGGTACTGCCGACGTGAATGCCGGTGATGGTGGCATGAATCTGGCGCAAGTCGATCTGCGCCACCAGAACGCCACCGCCGGCGCCGCGCGCTGCGATGGCAAGCTCGACATAAGGGGCCGAGCCATCGCGGAACTGTACCGGGCCGTAGGCCACTTGTTGCTCGCGCGCGCGCGCAAACAGTGTTCTCTGGTCGGCCGGCAACGGCGACTCGCCGCACCGGGCCTTGCGGTCGACATCGATGCGCGAGATTTCCAGCAGCACGCAGGCATTGGCGCCCAGGTAGCGCAATTGCAGCAGCGATGGATTCTTGCGCAGCAGGCGCTGGCTTTCCTCGCGCAATGCGTCCAGATTGAGCGCCGTACCGGGCTGGTCGTAATCGAGAACCCAGCTCATCGATGCCACAATGGACGACAGGAAGGCCTCAATCTGGACCGTGGCCAAGCGCGATTCGGCGACCAGCAGGACGTCGGCCCGCTCGCGCTGCTGCTGCACCGCCAAGGCGAGGTATGCGATGCTGAGCACCAGCAAGGTGCCGCATATGAGTGCCGCCAGCGTTTTCAAGTATCGGCGAAACAGGCTCCGTTGCGGCATCATTCCAGGATCCTGTCGGCGCGGCGCAAAATCTGGGGACTCAGATGGAAGCTGCGGGCATTCCTGGCGCGCAAGTTGATGACCAGTTCAAAGCGGGTCGGCTGGCTGACGGGGAATTCGCCGGCGCTGCCGTGGCGCAGCACATGCGACGCGGCCTGCGCCATGCGCTCCATCGCATCGTCCTGCAGCGCGCTAAACTGCAGCAAGCCACCGGCATCGACAAACACCTGTCCTTCGTAGACGGCAGGGATGGCCAGGGCGTTGATACGCGCAATGAGCTGCGCGCGCATCGGCCAGGTCACGGCTGTGGCCGCGACTATCAGCGCTTGCGTACTGCGTGCGTCGAGACGGTCGAGCAGCGCCGTCAGCTGCGTCCCATTCGACACGCTGAGGTCGAGCAGCTCGATACCCTCCGCCTTCGCATATTGCCTGGCTCGCGCATTGCAGCCGGCGTCGGCAATGGCGCCATCGTGGATGAATCCCACGCGGCGCGCGTAGGGAAGCGCATCGCGCACGATTTCAACCAGCTTGTCGTCCAGGCAGCGGTACGTGGTAATGCCGGTCAGGTTGCGGCCTGGGCGCGCATAGCTGTCTATCAGGCCTCGATCCAGGGGATCGTCGTGGGCCCGAAACACCAGTGGCACGGTGGGCGAGGCGCGTGTCGCCACCACGGCGACGGCGGCATCGAAGTCAAAGCACAGGATGAGATCCGGCCGCTCGCGATTGAGCATGGCGGCGAGTTGCCGTAGCCGCGCGGGATCAAAGGCGGCGTAGTGTTCGGTCCATTGCGCACGCAGGGAAAGGCTGGGATCGAATTTTGCGAACGCGCGCCGGAATGCCGCAGCGATGGTCGAACTGGACGTCGGCGAAGACAGGCAGGCAATCCGCACGGGCGCCGCCGAGGCGGCGAACAAGGGGCCCATGGCCAAGGCCGCGCTCGCCAAGAAAGCACGACGCGCAGGCCTTGATGCACGCTGTTCAAGAAGGCAATCCATGGGGGAACCTTAGCTGGCCGATCGGTTGTCTGGAGCGGTTCTATATTTTTATTGTCTACGTTTTCTGCCAATACTTCAATGTTATAATTTTTGACACAATGTTAAATCACCAGGGGAGATTGCGATGAGATTAACTGGACCGCGCGGTGTTTACATGATCGCCATTGCGATAATTTCCTTGTTCTTCGTCGGTGAGGCTATAGCCGCGGATCCGCAACCCCTCAATCTGATTTCCAAGCCGTATTCAGCAATGTGCAAGGATGTCAGCCTCGGCGAGGTGTACGACCCGCCGATCAACGCTGTCATTCCGCATCAATACATGTTGTTGTTGATGTTTAAGCGGGGCGCCGGGGCGCGGTATTTCGGTCATCCGAAAGTGGGCGAGAACGGCTGCATCGCAGATGTGCCGCACAGCGATCCCGTGACCACATGGCCCACGCGGATTACTGTGGAAAATTGCCCGAACGATTGTGTGTATCCACGCGTTCCGCATATGGCGCTCAATGACGGCAAAGATCCCTTGTATGGCAGCGCCTCCGGCATAGTCTCCGCGGTCGATTCCGCTCCCATGCCGGGCGGCAAAGGGCGTCACATCGAAGTATGGCAAATTGCCGTGATCGACAAATGCCATGCGCAGGCTTTGTATGCGGCGCTGATCGGAAAAAAGGGGAAGTTGGAGGATGCGTATCGCCGTCACATTTTGCTGGGCGAGGTGGTGATCGGATTTAGCCAGCCTGGCGAGCATTTGGGGCCCAGTGCGCCGACATGTCCCGTCATCAAATAATAGCGCTGACAGACGAGACCGACGCCGGCGGTTGAAGGCCGGGTCGGTCGGTCAACTACATCATATGCCGTTCCGGCCGTATCAAGGCTTGACGAACTTCAGCGTCATGCGGTCGCTCTCGCCGATGGCCTTGTACATCTCGCGGTCCACGTCCTTGTTGGCGTAGGTCGGCGGCAGCGCCCAGACGCCGCCTTTATGCTCGCCGTTGTCCTTGGCGTTGGCGTTGACTTCCGACTTGTCCGCCAGCTTGAAGCCGGCCGCCTCGGCCAGGCCGATCACATACTTCTCGTGCATATAGCCGGTGCTGGCATCCTTGTCCTGCACCTTGGAGGCCGGCAGGCGGTGCTCGACCACGCCGAACACGCCGCCTTTCTTCAGGCTGGTGTAGACGCTGCCGAACAGCGTTTTCAGATTGTCCGGACCGGTCTCCATCCAGTTGTGGATGTTGCGGAAGGTGAGCACCATGTCGACGCTGCCGGCCGGCGCGAACTCATACTTGCGCGGCGGCGAGAACACGCCCAGCGCCACCTTGTTGTACACCTCCGGCTTGGCGTTCAGGCGCGCCATGTAGCGCTCCGCGGCCTTGCGCTCGTTGGCGTCCGGCGCTGCCAGGTCGTTGCCGGCGGCGATCAGCTTGCCGTGGTCGCGCAGGTAGGGCGCCAGGATCTCGGTGTACCAGCCGCCGCCCGGCGCCAGCTCGACCACCGTCATGGTCGGCTTGATGCCGAAGAAGCTCAGCGTCTCGTAAGGATGGCGGTAGACGTCGCGCTCGACGTTGGCCGGCGTGCGCGATGGCGCGGCGATGGCGGCCTTCAGCGCGGCGTCTTCGGCGGCGTAGGCGCCGGCGGCGCTGAACAGCATGGTGGTGGTGGCCAGGGCGGCAAGTACGGTTCGTTTCATGCAGAGTCTCCTGAGGGTTCGTATGTGTGGACGATGCGCATCCGCTCGCCCTGCGCGATCATGGTCCAGGGCGGCATGCAGGTCAAGCGAATTGGGACGACGCCCCGCCGCACCGTGACGGAGCGCCGCGCACCGCTGCAGCGCAGCATTTTCATCGCCCTCCGCTAGCGGACAGTCGCGGACACTCGCGGACAGTCCGGCGGACACTTATGCGGACACTCCACCATGCGCGCCATCGCAAAAACAGCGGCTTTCATCATGCTGATCCGTGGCACAAAATTTGCCTATCTCGTTCCTTAATCCGGCGCTAATATTGCAAAACCGGCTGAAACGGCGGCGGATATTCAGGTGTAGTGCAAAGCAACGAGCGGTAAAGAAGTAGTTCCAGCTAGAAAAGCAAATAAAAAGCAGAACCCCGGGCGACCGGCCCGCAATCTAATCCTTGCTGTTACGTTTTTGGAGATACGATGGAACGACGTGCATTCCTCAATGTTAGTAGTCTGGCCCTGGGCACGATGCTGCTGCCCGCTTTCGGTCGCGCAATCGCGGCGGAAGAGCTGCTCAAGCCAGTCGCCCTGCAATTCAAGAAAATGCTGGCCGATACCGCGCTGACCGCGGCGACGCAGGCCGGCGCTTCCTACTGCGACGTACGCGTAGGCCGCTACCTGAACCAGTTCATCACCACCCGCGACCTGAACGTCGAGAACGTGGTCAACACGGAATCGGCCGGTGTCGGCGTGCGCGTGATCGCCGGCGGCGCCTACGGCTTTGCCGCCACCAACGACATGACGCCCGACGGCGTGGCCGCGGCCGCGCGCCAGGCCGTCGCCATCGCCAAGGCCAACGCCAAGCTGCAAACCGAGCCTGTGATCCTGGCCCCGGTCAAGGGCGTGGGCGAAGTGGCGTGGGCCACGCCCATCGTCAAGGACTGGCGCACCGTCGCCATCAAGGAGAAGGCCGACCTGCTGATCGCCGCCAACAAGGCCGGCATGGAAGGCGGCGCCAGCTTCATGCAGTCGCTGCTGTTCCAGGTGAACCAGCAGAAGTACTTCGCCTCCACCGACGGCTCCTACATCGACCAGGACCTGCACCGCCTGTGGATGCCGGTGTTCGCCACCGCCGTCGACCAGAAGACCAACAAGTTCCGCTCGCGCCAGGGCCTGTCGTCGCCGGTCGGCATGGGCTACGAATACCTGGACGCCCGCCCCGAGCACAAGATCAAGGCGGCCGGCGGCGTGACCACGCTGTACACCAAGTCCTACGACCTGATCGAAGATGCGCGCGCGGCCGGCAAGCAGGCCAAGCAGAAGCTGACCGCCAAGTCGGTCGAGCCGGGCAAGTACGATCTGGTGCTGTCGCCTGAGCACATGTGGCTGACCATCCACGAATCCGTCGGCCACCCGACCGAGCTCGATCGCGTGCTGGGTTACGAGGCCAACTACGCCGGCACCAGCTTCGCCACGCTGGACAAATGGCAGTCGAAGAAATTCAAGTACGGTTCGGAGATGGTCAACATCGTCGCCGACAAGACCACCCCGGGTTCGCTGGCCAACGTCGGCTACGACGACGAAGGCGTCAAGTGCAAGCGCTGGGACATCATCAAGGACGGCATCCTGGTCAACTACCAGGCCACCCGCGACCAGGCCCACATCATCGGCGAGAAGGAATCGCACGGCTGCTCGTACGCGGACAACTGGAGCAGCGTGCAGTTCCAGCGCATGCCCAACGTCTCGCTGCAAGCGGGCAAGAAGAAGATGACCCCGGACGAGATGGTCAAGGACGTCAAGAAGGGCATCTACATCGTCGGCGACGGTTCCTTCTCGATCGACCAGCAGCGCTACAACTTCCAGTTCGGCGGCCAGCTGTTCTACGAAATCAAGAACGGCAAGATCGGCGAGATGCTGGAAGACGTGGCGTATCAGTCGAATACCCAGGAGTTCTGGAATGCCTGCGCCGGTCTGTGCGACGAGCGCGATTGGCGCATGGGCGGTTCCTTCTTTGACGGCAAAGGCCAGCCTTCGCAGGTGTCGGTGGTGTCGCACGGCGCCAGCACGGCGCGCTTCAACGGCATCAACGTCATCAACACCGCACGCAAAATCGGCTAAGCCCTGGAGACCACGAGATGAAGAATTTGAGTCAAGACGAAGCAAAACGCATCAGCGACAAAGTGCTGTCCTTTTCCAAGGGCGACCAGTGCGAAGTGAACATCAGCGGCAGCCGCAAGGGCAATATCCGCTACGCCCGCAACGCCGTGTCGACCGCCGGTTTGATCGAGGACACGCAGCTGACCGTGTCGGTCGCCTTCGGCAAGAAGCAGGGCATCGCCACCATCAACGAGTTTGACGACAAGTCGCTGGAAAAAGCCGTGCGCCGCGCGGAAGACCTGGCCCGCCTGGCGCCGGAAAATCCGGAGTTCATGACCACGCCGACCAAGCAGCAATACAAGGCCAGCGACACCTTCTCGCAGAAGACCGCTGACATCGATCCTGAATTCCGCGCCCAGGTCGCGGCCTACAGCATCGAGAACAGCAAGAAGAACAAGCTGGTGGCCGCTGGCTTCTTCAGCGACAGCTCGTCCTTCACCGCCATCGCCAACTCCAACGGCGTGTTCGGCTATCAGAAGGACACGGGCCTGGATTTCACCGTCACCGTGCGTACGGAAGACGGCCGCGGTTCGGGCTGGGCCAAGCGCAGCGTCGGCGATGTCAGCAAGTTCGACGCGCGCGAAGCGTCCAACGTGGCGATTGAAAAAGCGCTGCGCTCGGTGGACGCCAAGGCGCTGGAGCCGGGCCGCTACACGGTGATCCTGGAGCCGGCCGCCACCTCGGACCTGCTGGGCTATATGTTCGGCGGCTTCGATGCGCGCCAGGCCGACGAGGGCCGCAGCTTCCTGTCGAAGAAGGGCGGCGGCAACCGCCTGGGCGAGAAGCTGTTCGACGAGCAGGTCAACGTCTGGACCGACCCGTGGGACAAGGATGTGGCGGTGCTGCCGTGGGACGGCCAGAATATGCTGGCCCGCGAGCGCATGGACATCATCAAGGGCGGCAAGATCGCCAACCTGGACTACTCGCGCTTCTGGGCGCAGAAGCAGGGCAAGCGCGCCGTGGGCTCGCCGGGCAACATCATCATGGCCGGCACCAACAAGTCGACCGAGGAGCTGATTGCCAACACCAAGAAGGGCGTGCTGGTAACGCGTACCTGGTACATCCGCATGGTCGATCCACAGTCGGTGCTGCTGACCGGTTTGACGCGCGACGGCACCTTCTACATCGAGAACGGCAAGATCAAGCATCCGATCAAGAACTTCCGCTTCAACGAAAGCCCGGTGACGATGTTGAACAACATCGAGGAACTGGGCCGGCCGGAGATCCTGTCGGGTGACGAGTCGCAGTACCAGCTGCTGATACCGGCGATGCGGGTGCGCGACTTCAACTTCACGTCGCTGTCTGACGCGGTTTAAAGCATCAAGGGGCCGGACTAGTTCCGGCCCTGTTACATTTTTCAGGGAGTTAATGTGGAACGACGTTCATTTCTAAAAGTTAGTGCGGCCGCCGGCGGCAGCCTGCTGATACCGGTCTTCGGCAACGCCATCGCGGCCGAAGAGCTGCTCAACCCCGTGGCCGTGCAGTTCAAGAAATCGCTGGCCGACGCCGCGATGAATGCCGCCACCAAGGCTGGCGCCAGTTACTGCGACGTGCGCATCGGCCGCTACCTGAACCAGTTCCTCACCACGCGCGACCTGAACGTGGAAAACATCGTCAACACCGAATCCTCCGGCGTCGGCGTGCGCGTGATCGCCAACGGCGCCTACGGCTTCTGCTCGACCAACGTCATGACGCTGGACTCGGTGGCAGCCGCGGCGCGCCAGGCGGTCGCCATCGCGCGCGCCAACGCCAAGCTGCAAACCGAGCCTGTGGTGCTGGCGCCTGTCAAAGGCGTGGGCGAAGTGGCATGGGCCACGCCGTTCAAGAAGGACTGGCGCACGGTGCCCATCAAGGAAAAAGCCGAGATGCTGATCGCCGCCAACAAGGCCGGCCTGGATGCGGGCGCCAGCTTCATGTCGTCCAACCTGTTCCAGGTGAACCAGCAGAAGTACTTCGCCTCCACCGACGGCTCCTACATCGACCAGGACATCCACCGTCTGTGGTCGCCGCTGACCGCCACCGCCGTCGACAAGGCCACCAACCGCTTCCGCACGCGCGACGGCCTGTCTTCGCCGGCCAGCATGGGCTATGAATTCTTCGACGCCAAGGAAGCCCACAAGGTCAGGGCCGCAGGCAACGTCACCACGCTGTACAAGGGCGCCTACGATCTGATCGAGGATGCGCGCGCCGCCGGCCGCCAGGCCCGCGAAAAGCTGACCGCGAAAACCGTCGAACCGGGCAAGTACGATCTGGTGCTGTCGCCGGAACACCTGTTCCTGACCATCCACGAATCGGTCGGCCACGCCACCGAGCTGGATCGCGTGCTGGGCTACGAGGCCAACTACGCCGGCACCAGCTTCGCCACGCTGGACAAGTGGAAGACCAAGAACTTCAAATACGGTTCGGAGATGGTCAACATCGTCGCCGACAAGACCACGCCAGGCTCGCTGGGCTGCGTGGGCTACGACGACGAAGGCGTGGCCTCCAAGCGTTGGGATCTGATCCGCAACGGCATCCTGGTCAACTACCAGGCCACGCGCGACCAGGCGGCCATCATCGGCGAAAAAGAATCGCACGGCTGCTCGTATGCCGACAGCTGGAGCAGCGTGCAGTTCCAGCGCATGCCCAACGTGTCGCTGGAGGCGGGCAAGAAGCCGCTGACGCCGGACGACATGGTCAAGGACGTCAAGAAGGGCATCTACATCCTGGGCCGCGGATCGTACTCGATCGACCAGCAGCGCTACAACTTCCAGTTCGGCGGCCAGCTGTACTTCGAGATCAAGAACGGCAAGATCACCAACCAGCTGGAGGACGTGGCCTACCAGTCCAATACCCAGGAGTTCTGGAACGCCTGCTCGGCGCTGTGCGATGAACGCGACTGGCGCATGGGCGGCTCCTTCTTCGATGGCAAGGGCCAGCCTTCGCAGGTCAGCGCCGTGTCGCATGGTTCGCCGACCACGCGCTTCAACGGCATCAACGTCATCAACACCGCTCGCAAGATAGGATAAACAATGAAGATGCTGAATCAGGAAGAAGCAAAACGCATTTGCGACAAGGTGATGTCGCTGTCCAAGGCCGACGAATGCCGCGTGCAGATCAGCGGCAGCCGCAACGGCAATATCCGCTACGCGCGCAACGCGGTGTCGACCGCCGGCCTGACCGAGAATACGCAGCTGAGCATCAGCGTCGCCTTCGGCAAGCGCCAGGGCACGGCTTCGATCAATGAGTTCGACGACAAGGCGCTGGAGCGCGCCGTGCGCCGCGCCGAAGACGTGGCGCGCCTGGCGCCGGAGAATCCGGAGTTCCAGCCGGCGATCAAGAAGCAGGAATACAAAACCTCGGCCACCTACAGCGAGGCCACCGCCGCCATCGATCCCGAGTACCGCGCCGAAGTGGCGGCCGCCAGCATCAACGCCTGCCGCAAGCAGGGCCTGGTGGCTGCCGGCTTCTTCAGCGACACCACCGGCTTTGAAACGGTGGCCAATTCGAATGGCGTGTTCGGCTACCAGACCTTGAGCAATCTGGGCTTCACCGTCACCACCCGCACCGAGGATGGACGCGGCTCCGGCTGGGCCACGCGTTCGGCCAACGATGCGAAGAAGTTCGATGCCCGCGAGGCGTCCGAGATCGCGATCGAGAAGGCGCTGAAATCGGTGGAGGCCAAGGCGCTGGAGCCGGGCCGCTACACGGTGATCCTGGAGCCGGCGGCGACGTCGGAAATCATCGGCCGCATGTTCGGCGCCTTCGATGCGCGCCAGGCCGACGAAGGCCGCAGCTTCCTGTCGAAGAAGGGCGGCGGCAACCGTCTGGGCGAGAAGCTGTTCGATGAGCAGGTCAACGTCTGGGCCGATCCGTGGGACAAGGATGTGCCGGTGCTGGCGTGGGACGGTGCTTCGATGCTGGCGCGTGAGCGTGCGGACGTCATCAAGGGCGGCAAGGTAGCCTCGCTGGACTACACCCGCTACTGGGCCGAGAAGCAGGGCCAGCGCGCAACTGGCCGTCACGGCAACATGATCATGGCGGGCGGCGGCAAATCGACCGAGGAGCTGATCGCGTCGACCAAGAAGGGCGTGCTGGTCACGCGTACCTGGTACATCCGCATGGTCGATCCGCAGTCGCTGCTGCTGACCGGGCTGACGCGCGACGGCACCTTCTACATCGAGAACGGCAAGATCAAGCATCCGATCAAGAACTTCCGCTTCAACGAAAGCCCGGTATCGATGTTGAACAATATCGATGAACTGGGCAAGCCGGTGGTGATCGGCGGCGACGAGGTGCGCTACCAGATGCTGATCCCGCCGATGAAGGTGCGCGACTTCAATTTCACTTCATTGTCGGACGCGGTGTAAGGAAAGGCCTGTGGCCAACTACGATTTTTATTTCACCCGCCTGACTTACGAGTCGGGCGACTGGGATGTCGATATCCGCATGCCGAGCAACGTGCTCAACTCGCTGGTCGAATACACGACCTTGCGGGTTGATCCCGTCGAGCGCATCGTCGCGCTGTCCGATCCGAAGATGCTGGAGGCGCCGTTCTGCTACTTCGCCGGCCACAAGCTGGTGCAGTTCACGCCGGCCGAGCGCAAGAACCTGGAGCGCTACATCAAGGGCGGCGGCTTCCTGTTCGTGGACGACTGCAACCACGATATCGACGGCCTGTTCACCAAATCGTTCGAGGCCGAAATCGCCCGTATCTTCGGGCCGAAGGCGCTGCACAAGATCCCGAATACGCATCCGGTGTATTCGAGCTTCTTCCATTTCGACGGCCCGCCGAACACCAGCGTGGAGCTGAACGGCTGGGGCGACGACCTGGTGCACGACTACCTGAAAGCGGTGGAAGTCGGCGGCCGCGTGCGGCTTTTGTACAGCAACAAGGACTACGGCTGCGAGTGGGACTACGACTTCCGCAACAAGCGCTGGCTGGTGGTCGACAATACCCGCTTCGCGGTCAATATCATTCAATATGCGTTGGGAGCCTGATCTTGGATAGTGCAATCGCCTGGAGCGAAAATGAAATCGGCGCGCTGAGCGCCAAGGTGGCGGCGCTGAAGGCGAGCATGTCCCGTGTGATCATCGGTCAGGAAAACGTGATCGATTCGCTGATCATCTGCCTGCTGGCCGGCGGCCACGCGCTGGTGGAGGGCGTGCCGGGCCTGGGCAAGACGTTGCTGGTGAAGTCGCTGTCGCAGGCGACGGATATGGACTTCCATCGCGTGCAGTTCACGCCGGACCTGATGCCGTCCGATATAGTCGGTACCGAGATCCTGGAAGAAGACCATGCGACGCGCAAGCGCGAGTTCCGCTTCCAGCAAGGGCCGGTGTTCACGCAGGTGCTGCTGGCCGACGAGATCAACCGCGCGCCGCCGAAGACGCAATCGGCGCTGCTGGAGGCAATGCAGGAACGCAGCGTGACCTTCGCCGGCCAGACGCACAGGCTGCCCAAGCCTTTCTTCGTGCTGGCGACGCAGAACCCGATCGAGCAGGCGGGCACCTATCCGCTGCCGGAAGCGCAGCTGGACCGCTTCCTGCTGCGCATCGACGTGGTGTATCCGACCGAGGAAGAGGAAATCGCGATGGTCTCCGCCACCACCCACGCGGGCCTGAAAGACGCGGACCCGGTGATGGACGTGGAAACCCTGCTGCGCTTGCAGCAGCTGGTGCGCGACATCGAGATCGGCGATCATCTGCTGGCCTATGCGACGCGCCTGGTGCGTGCCACGCGTCCGGCGCTGACGACTGTGCCGGCGGTGAAGAAGCATGTGGGCTGGGGCGCGGGACCGCGTGCGGGGCAGGCGCTGGTGCTGGCCTCCAAGGCGCGCGCGCTGATGCACAATCGCTTGGCTGTCACGCGTGAGGATATCGCCGAGATGCTGTTGCCAGTGCTGGCGCATCGCGTGATCCGCAACTTCGAGGCGGAGGCGGACGGCGTGGCGATTGCCGACATCCTGCTGGCGTTGCGCGAGCATATACGACCGGAATAACAGGCCGCGATGCAATCGAACTTTAAACCGTCCGCCGCCACCATGACGGCGATGATGGCGCAGACCAAGGATCTGGAGCTGGTGATCCGTCACGTGCTGGCGGGGCTGGGCCACGGCCTGCATGCGGGCCGCGAGCGCGGCGCCGGCGTGGAGTTCTCCGAGTACCGGGCCTACGCGCCGGGCGACGAATGGCGCCGCGTGGACTGGAAACTGCTGGCCCGTGCGGACCGCTACTTCGTCCGCGAGGCGGAGCGCGACAGTCACGTCGCCACCTGGCTATGGCTGGACGCCAGCGCGTCGATGGCTGAGCCCAGCCGCGAGATCAACGGCGTCGACAAGCTTTGGTTCGCACGTACTGTGCTGGCCTGCGTGGCGGCCATCGCGCAGCGGCAGGGCGACGCGTTCGGGCTGGTGGTGTGCAGCGGTGGCAAGGTCGAGTTCACGCAGGCCTCGCGTGGGCCGCGCCAGTTGCAGCGCGTGCTGGCGCAACTGGCCAAGGCCAAGCCGGAAGGCGTTCTGCCAAGCGCCGAGGTGTTGAAGGCGAACCTGCATTTTGCGCGGTCCCCGAGTCTGATCTTCGCGGCCAGCGACTTCCTCGACTGGCCGTCGCCGCTGAGCGAGGCGCTGCTGCGCTTGCGCAGTCTGCGGCATGACGTGCGCCTGCTGACCTTGCGTACGCAGGCGGAGGTGGATGCCAGCTTCCGCGCCGGTGCGGCATACCGCGATCCCGAGTTGAGCGACGGCCTGCATCGCCTGACCAATGCGGACCGCGACAGCTACAGGCAGCAAAGCCGTGCACACTTCGATGCGGTGGCGACCAGCTGCCGTCAAAACAATATCGTCCACTATGAGGCGCGTATCGAGCAGCCTTTGGGCGGCGTGCTGCGCAGCTGGTTGCAGCTGGCGGGAGCGCGCGCAAAATGATGATGGGTTGTCGATGCTGAGTTCTTATCCATTCTGGTGGCTTGCGTTGCCGGTGTTGCTGCTGCCGGTGTGGTGGCATCGCCAGAAGCGTCAACGCCTGAAGGCCGAGCCGCTGGCGACGGCGCGCTTCCTGCCGTCGGCCGCGCCGGAGCAGTTGCGCGTGTGGCAGTGGCGGGACCGCTTGCTGTTGCTGGTGCGCTGCCTGATGCTGGTGGTGTTGATCGCCTGGCTGGCAGCGACGATCTTCCCCTGGCGCGGCGATACCGTGCTGCTGGACGCCGGTGCGGACAAGACGTGGGCGGAGCAGCAGATCGCGGCCGCAGGCATGGGCGCGGCGCAGCGTATCGAGTTGCCGCCGCATGGCCTGCAATGGCTGCGTCCGCACGAGCGCGACTGGCGCCCCAGCGCGCGCCTGCTGATCGTCGCCCGCGCCGACCAGGTAGCGATGCCGGCCCGCGTGCCGCAATTCAGCCACCAGGTAGAAGTGCGTGCCAAGCTGCCGACCGCCGCAGCGTCGGCGCTGGTGCCGGCCGGACGCCACGTCGTACTGGCGGGCGCACAGGAGCAGGGGGGGCCATGGCGCTCGCTGTTCGCCGCCTTCGACCGCGCTGGCGATGGCGCGATCCGCTACACGCTCGCTGCCGAACCAAGCGCCAAGACCGAATTGATCGTCTGGGACTCCACCGCCGCACCGCCAGCTGGCTGGCAAGCCCCGCACTGGTGGCTCACCTCCGCAACCGCCTTCCCCGAGCTGGCCACCGCCTCCACGCTGACCATCAACGGCCTCACGCTGAAATACGCCGACTCCCCGCGTGGCCGCCTGTGGCTCACCGACGCCTGGCCGCCACGCGACGCCGACACCGCACGCGCCATCTACGAAGCCTGGCAGCAGCTCAACGCCGCCCCCGCACCGGCTTACCCGATGCCATCGCAAACACTGGCCGCCGCCCGCAGCGCGCTGCCCGCCATCACCGACGCCAAGCCCGCAACCTGGCTCGCGCTGGCCCTGCTCGCGCTGTTTTTACTCGAACGGATACTGACCCATGTACGGCGAAACTAATACCCTGCGCCGCCACCTGTGGACCGCCGTGTTGCGCCGGCGGGTACCGCAATGGCTGGCCGCGCTGGCGCCGCTGGTCATCGCCTTGATCCTGCTGCACGCCGCCCGCCCGCTGGTCATCACCGCGATACTGCCGTGGGCTATCTGGGTAGCCGCAGACATCTACCGCTGGCGCCGACGCCTCAAGCGCGAATGGACCTCCTGGCTGGACGCCGCCATCCCCGCGCTGGAAGACAGCAGCACCCTGCTGGCCGCCGACGCCACCACCCCCATCGCCAAGCTCCAGCAGGACCGCCTGCGCGCCCGCCTGGCCTCCGCGCTGGGCGACGACGACTACCGCCGCATCGCCCGCACCCGCGTGCGGGTTGGCATCCTGCCTGTCCTGCTCAGCCTTGCCGCGGCAGGCGCCGCATGGGGCTACCACGGCAAGCAGATCGCCACCAACGCCCCCGCCGCCGACAGCCAGACGGCAAAAGCCATCGTCGACGGCGAGATCTACCTGAGCATCAAGCCTCCGGCGTACACCGGGGTCAAGCCATTTGAAACCGCGGCCCGCGACCTCCAGGTGCCGCAATTTTCGGAAGTGCGCTGGTGCGTACGCAATCCGAGCGGCGCGCAGCCGGCGGTGGAACTGGGCGACGGCCAGACCCTGCCCGTCACCGAAGCCTGCGCCGTCAAGCGCGTCGAAGAATCGCTGTTCTGGCGCGCACGCGGCAAGAGCGGCACGCGCTACAACATCCGCGTCACGCCCGACCAGGCGCCGCAAGTCACCATCGTCGAGCCGACCGAGTTGATACACGTCCTGTCCAAGGAAGCCAAGAGGGTGCAGATCGCCGTCGCCGCCCGCGACGACTACGCCGTCGTCCGCGCCAGCCTGCACATGACGCTGGCGCGCGGCAGTGGCGAGAACATCCGCTTCAGCGACCGCGAAGTGCCGCTGCCGCAATCGCCGGACCCCAAAGTTCGCAACTGGAAGAAGCAGTGGACCCTGGCGGAACTGGGCATGGAGCCCGGCGATGAGTTGTACTTCTTCGTGCGCGCCACCGATAACTCGCCGGACAATCCGCACACCACCCAATCGCCGACCTACACGCTGCGCCTGCCCGCACCGGAAACTGAGAGCCTGGAGTCGACCGCCTTGCCGTCCCTGGCCAAACCCGAAAACCTGCGCAGCCAGCGGCAGATCATCATCGACACCGAACAGCTGGTGGCCGACATGCAGGCCCACCCCAACATGCCCGCCGCCACAGTGCGCGCCCGCAGCGAATCCATCGCCTCGGACCAGGCCAGTCTGCGGCTACGCTACGGCCAGTTCCTCGGCGAGGAATCGAGCCTGTTCGGCGACGAGCATGACCACGAGGGCGAAGAACACCACGGCGGCAAGGCGGCCTTCGGCAGCGAGATGTCGGTGCTGAAGGAGTTCGGCCACGCGCACGACCAGGAAGACAACGCCACCATCTTCGACCCCAAGACCAAGGCGGTGCTGAAGCGCGCCCTGTCGGCCATGTGGGATGCGGAGAAATCGCTGCGCGCGATTTCCCCCAAGCCCGCGCTGCCGCCCGAGTACAAGGCGCTGGACGCGATCAAGGAATTGCAGGCTGCGGAGCGCATCTACCTGCACCGCACGGCCTTCGTTCCTCCCGCGCTGAAGGAAGAGAAACGCATGAGCGGCGACATCCTCGGTGTGTTGAGCTACAAGCGGGCACAAGGTGCGGCGGACAACACGGTACCGGCTGAAGTGCGTGAGCTGGTACAGGCGCTGTCGCAGGATGGTGCGCTGCCGGCTTTGTGGAGCAAGGCGGCACGCGACACCATCGTCGCCCGCATCGTCGACCAGGAACAGAAATTGAGCGCCCAGCGCTCGGTGCAGGATGTGCAGGATGGCTGTGCCGCCTGCCGTGGCGAACTGCGGGCCTGGCTGCGCGGCACGCTGACGGACGCACCGGTGCTGCTGCAGGCGCGGCCTTCGACGGACACGCCGTTCCGTCAGGCCTGGAGCGGCAAGGAGCAGCAGAAATGATCGACATGGATTTTTCAACCGTCGCCGTACCCGCCACCGTACTGGCTGCGGGCGCGGTCAGCGCCGTGCTGTATGGCCGCAAGCGCAAGTGGATCGATGCCGCATTGATTGTCGCGGCATCGGCATCGCTGGCGGTCGCGCTGGCCGACATACGCTTGCCTCAGGCGGGCGACAACATCGTGTCGGTGGCGACCGATGCATCCGGCGGCATCAGCGAAGCATCCCTGCTGGCGATAGCGCGCGCGCAGTCGATCGCCTTGAGCGGCGACGGCCTGCGCGAAGCGGAGTGGCGCGATCTTCCTGCGCGCCGTGTGCAATGGAAGCCTGCCGCTGCCGACTTGCTGTGGCTGGACTTCCCACGCTCGATGTCGCTCGGCCGCATCTTCACGCTGACAGTGCGGCGCGGACAGGCGCAACCCGGTTGGCGCTTGCAACTGCTGGCCGAGAACAAACAGGTACTGGCGGATTCGCAGATCGCCGCTACGGCCACGTCGCAATTGAGCGTGCAGTGGCTGCCGCCGGTGGCGGAGGCCATGGTGTTGCAGGCGCGCTTGCTCGATGGCGCTGGAAAAGTGATCGCGCAAGGCCCGGTGCCGTTGCAGGTGAAAGAGGCTTTGCCATTGCAGATACAGGGGCGCTTCGATGCGCCATCGTTCGACGCCCGCGCGTTGAACCAGTTGCTGGCCGACGGCAGCGCGATACTGGACTGGAGCGTCACGCTGGGCAAAGCCGTGGCGCGCAGCGAGACCGCACGCGCACCGTTGACGGCGCCGAATGCGGTGTTTGTCGATGCCGCGTACGTCGAGCATATGAACCCGTCGGCGCGCAGCGCCTTGCTGGCGCAGACGCGGCAGGGTGTGCCCTTGGTGGTGCTGGGCTCCAATGCCGCCGATGCGGCGATGTGGCAGCGCGAGTTTGGCTTGCGTCTGCGTCCGCAATCGCCGACCACGGAGAAGGAAGATACGCGCCAGTTCACCGTGGCGGGCGCTGTGTTGGCGATGCCGCCGGCGGGCTTGAATCCTGGGGATAGCGTCGCCGCTCCGTGGTCCGTTGTGGCGCGTGACGGCAAGAAGCTGCCGTGGCTGTGGCAGCGCGATGTGCAGCAGGGCCGCGTGGTGTGGGTAGGCGTGTCGGACTGGCACCGTTATGCGATCAGCTCACCGCAGGCATTGGCCTTGTGGTGGCAAGGAGCGATGGACAGCATCGCGCTGGCCAGCGTGCAGAAGACGGGATGGCAGATGGCCGATTCGATGCCGCTACCCGGTTTGCGCAGCGAGATCTGCGCGCAGGGCGTCAAGGCTGGCACGGTGCTGGACGTTGCCGGCGCCGCGCAGCTTCAGTTGCAGCCGCGTGTGGACAAGGCGGAAGCTGTATGCGCGGCGCTATGGCCGCAGAAAGCCGGATGGATGACGTTCAAGGCGGTCGGTGCCGCGGAGCCGGGCATGGCGTATGTGTATGCCCGCACCGATTGGCCCGCGTGGCAGAAGGCGCTGCGTCGCGACGCCACCGCGCACTACGCGGCGCGGGCGGCTATCGCGTCTGGCGGTAGCGCCAACGCCGTCGCAGAGCAGGCGCCGAGCCGTCCGTTGCCGGTGGCGCCGTTCGCGGTGCTGTTCACGCTGTCCATGCTGGGACTGTGGTGGCGTGAACAGCGGCTGCGATGAGCGCTCTCTATAACTTGACCTTGTTGCCCTTGGCCGCGCGCTCGATTTCCTCCTGATAGGCCTTGACGGCGGCGACCAGCAGCGCCCGCTCATCGACCAGGCGCTTGGCTTCATAGGTCGCCACATGGATTTCCGCGGCGAGCGCGCCGGGACCGGCGAGGATGTTGGCAGAGGTGGACTTGCCGCATTGCGGCTGCGGCGTGATGCTCTCGATCGGCGACTGCGCGCTGACGGCACATTCCGTACTGGCGAGTGGCGCACCGGTGGTCGTATAAGTCCAGAGCAGGCTGTTTGGGCTGCTGCGGAAAGTCGGCTGGCCGTATTTCTCGACGAGACTGTCGACCGCGGCCTGCTGCAGTACGCCATTGCCTAGTTTTAGCACGCGTGTCAGGAACATCGCCTTCTTCGACAGATGGCCAAAGGTGACGACGATTTCGTCTTTGCACGGTCCGTTCGGTATCGCTGAACTGCAACCACGAATTTTAGCCAGGGAGGCGGGGACGCCGGGCCGGGCGTTCCAGCTCGCCAGGTCGACGATCTTCATCGTGGCGTCATGCGCCTTCAGCGCCGCGCGTACCTCATCCGGCGACATGCCCAGCTTGAGCCCAACGATGTCGGTGGCCTTGGCCTGGCCGAACGATGGAGCAGCGAAGGCCAAGGCGGCAAGTGCGGCTACTGCGGTCAGCAGAAATTTCCTGTTTTTCAAGTGAGTTCCTTTGCATGAGGCAGCGCGCCTCACTGAATTGTCAACCATGCGAAAATACTAAAAATGCAATTTAGTATAGCAATGTCGCAAATTGGAAGTCAAATGAGTGGAGGTATGGAGTTTCACCTCTAGCGCGTCAGCCAGCCGGAAACCGCCTTCACGTAGCGCGGCATGATCACGTACACCATCAGCCACACGGTCAGCGCGGACGCGGACAGCTGCACCACGGCCGGTGGCAGGCCCCAGCTGCCGGTCAGCATGCGCAGGACGGCCGGAACCATTTGGGTCAGTGGGTAGATGGCCGATAGCGTCAAGAGAAACTGTTTATACGGTTTCGCCTGCGGGCCGGTGTAGGCCGGCGTGAACCACAAGCCCATACCTGCCCGCACGCGCTCCTCGCGCAGCAACAACGGGCGCAGTTCCTCCACCAGCTGGCGGCGCCGTTCCGATCCCACCCAATCCTGCAACTGCGCGTGGGTGTCGAAATGCACCAGCAAAGTGTAGGTCGTATCGCGGCCCTTCGGCCGCATCACCGCAACACCCTGGAAGCCCGCATAGCGCTGGCATTCCAGCGTGACGGCGGCGACCCAAGCCTCATATTCCGCCCTGGCCGCCGGCGCCACCGCGTGCTGCACCAGCAGCGCGGCCTGGTCTGCCGCGCCCTGGCTCATAGGTTGGTGAAGGCGATGTGCTTGGACTCCAGGAAGTCGTCGATGGACGTCATGCCGTTCAAGCGCCCCTGGCCCGACTGCTTGTAGCCGCCTTCCTCGAACTCATCGAACACCTGCGCCCAGTCGTTGATCCAGATCGTGCCGGCCTTGATCTTGCGGGCCACGCGCAGCGAGCGTTTGGTGTCGCGTGTCCAGATGGCCGCAGCCAGTCCGTACTCGCTGTCGTTGGCCAGCGCCAGGGCTTCCTGTTCGCTGTCGAATACCTGCAATGTCATCACCGGGCCGAAGGTTTCCTCCTGCACGATGGGCAGCTTGGCGTCGCAGACTTCCAGCAGCGTAGGGCGGTAGAAGGCGCCAGCGGCAAGCGGGCCTTCGTTGACAGGGCCGCCGCGCAGCAGCACCTTGGCGCCGGACGCGATGGCGCGGTTCACCACCGCATCGACCCGCGCCACGTTGGCCTTGTCGATCAACGGCCCCATGTCGCTGTCCGCGTCGGCGGCCGGGCCGACCCGCACCGCCTCAAGCCGCGCCGCGAGACGTTCGCGCACCTGCGCCGCGATGGCGCTGTGCACCAGCAGGCGCGAGCCGGTCATGCAGAACTGGCCTGCAAACACGGTCAACGATTTCTCGATCACCGGCAGCGCCGCATCCAGGTCGGCGTCGTCGAACAGCAGGTGCGGCGTCTTGCCGCCCAGTTCCAGTCCGAAGCGCTTGAGCTGCTGCGCGCCGACGGCGGATATGGCCTGGCCGGTGCGGGTGGAACCGGTGAAGCTGATGACCGGCACGTCCGGTGACGCCACCATCAGCTTGGCGCCTTCCGCACCGGACTCGGTGAACATATTGATCACGCCGCGCGGCAGCGACGGCGCTTCCGACATGATGCGCGCCACCAGCGCATTGACTTGCGCCGTCTGGCTCGGCATCTTGATGACGACCGTGGTGCCTGCTGCCAGCGCAGGGGCCAGCGAGCGCACCATCAGGATCACCGGCGAGTTCCACGGCACCATGATGCCGGCCACGCCGACCGGCTCGCGCAGCAGCACGGAGACTGCGTTGGGGCGCGGCGAACCGCTGCGGCCCAATTCGGTACGCGCCAGCGCGCCCGCGAAGCGCAGCTTGGATGGAACCATGTCGACTTCAAAACCGGCTTCCGGTTTGATCTTGCCGTTCTCCGTTGCCAGCAACTCGATCAGCGTATCGCGGTGGCGTTCGAAGGATGCCGCCAGTTCTTCCAGCACGCGGGCGCGCAGGATCGCGTCTTCCGCCCAGTCGCCCTGTTCGAAAGCCTGGCGGGCCGCCGCGATGGCCAGCGCCGCTTCGTGCGCGCCGCCGTCGGCGTAGGTGCCGATCACGCCGCCGGTGGCGGGGTTGTACGACTCGCGGATGTCGTCGGAACTAAGCCATTCGCCATTGATCCAGTGACGGGCCAGCGTGTTGTGTTCAGGTTTGTTCATGATCGTTCTCGGTGAGGTCAGAAGAAACGCGCGGCCGCGTGTTCGGCGATCGCGATGGTGGTGATGTTGGTGGCGACCGACACGGTGTCCGGGAAGATCGAAGCGTCCACCACGCGCAGGCCGGCCACGCCGCGCACGCGGCATTCGAGGTCCAGCACCGCATGCGGATCGCCATCGCGGCCCATCGGCACGGTGGATGTCGGATGGTGGTAGGTGTCCAGCGTGTCGAGCATGGAGCGCTCGATGGCGCCGTCGTCCTGGGCGTCGGCGCCCGGCGCCAGCTCGCTGTGCACCAGCGCGGACAGTGGAGCGGTCTGGCCCAGTTTGCGCGCCAGCTTCACGCCTTCCAGCAGGCGTGCGCGGTCGCCCGCGTCGGCCAGGAAGTTCAGGTCGATGGACGGCGCGGCCAGCGGATCGCGCGTGGTGATGCGGAACTTGCCCACCGATTGCGGCAGCGTCAGCGCCACCGCCAGCACGAAGCCGACCTTGGTCGGGCTGAATTCATGCGGGAACAGATGGGTGGCGGTGATGTGCAGATCCAGTTCGCCAGGCTTGGCCAGGCTGCTGCGGGTCCACAGCTTGGCGCCGATGGCGGGCGACTGCGCACCGATGGCTTCCGGCTTGGCGGCGTAGGCGTTGTAGTAGAACGGATGGTCCTTCAGGCGCTGGCCCACCGGCAGGTCAGCCACCGACGGAATGTCCAGAGCCTCCAGCTCCTTGGCGGGACCGACGCCGGAGCGCAGCAGGATGGCCGCGCTGCCGTAGGTGCCGGCGCTGAGCACCACTTGCTTCGCCTTGATCACCTGGCCGTCGGCCAGGCGCACGCCGACCGCTTGCGTGCCGTCGAAGAGTACGCGGTCGACCGTCACGCCGCCCTGCACGCGCAGGTTGGCGCGGGCGCGCACGCTGTTGCCCAGGTAAGCCATGCCGGTGTTGACGCGCACGCCGTTGACGACGTTCATGCGGTACGGACCAACGCCGTGCGGGTCCGCGCCGTCGAAATCGGCGACGGCCGCGTAGCCCGCGGCGAGGGCCACGTCGGTGAAGGCTTGCTGCATCGGCGTGGTGTCCGCGCGCGTCAGCTGGCGCACCGGCAGCGGGCCGCCCTGGCCGTGCAGGTCGGTGGCGCCGCCGTCGCTGTCTTCCAGTCGCTTGAAGGACGGCAGCAGATCGTCGTAGGACCAGCCGGGCAGGTTCCAGTTCTGGAAGTCGCTGGCGCGTGCGCGGATGGCGACCGCGCCGTTGATGCCGGAGCTGCCGCCCAGGACCTTGCCGCGCAGGGCGCCGACCGGATGGCCGATGTAGCCTGGCTCGGTCTTGTAGCCCCATTCGTGATCCTGGTCGCCGCCGAGCCGGTCGCTGCTGCTGATGACTGCGGGGTAGTCCCAGGCCGCGTGGGCCGGGCCGGCTTCAAGCAGCAGCACGCTGCGGTCGGCGCGTTCGCTCAGGCGCGAGGCCAGCACGGCGCCGGCCGAGCCGCCGCCGACCACCAGGATGTCGACGATGTCGTTCAAAACTTTTAGGGAAGAGAGGGAAGTCATGGCTGTGGTGGAGGTCTGTGGTTAGCCGAACAGTTTGGCGGCGGTCTGGGCGACGACTTCGCCCTGGTGGCGGGCGCCGGCCAGGTCGATGGCGCTGGGTTGGCGCGAGCCGTCGTTGCCGGCGATGGTGCCGGCGCCGTATGGCGAGCCGCCGACGATTTCCGCCGACGTGGACTGGCCCGCGTGCGTGTACGGCATGCCGACGATGACCATCCCGAAGTGCAGCAGGTTGGTGATGACGGAGAACAGCGTCTGCTCATGGCCGCCGTGCTGCGTGCCGGTGGAAGTGAAGGCCGCGCCGACCTTGCCGGTGAAGGCGCCGCGCGCCCACATGCCGCCGGTCTGGTCGAGGAAGGCTGCCATCTGCGACGCCATGCGGCCGTAGCGCGTCGGCGTGCCGATGATGATGGCGTCGTAGTGTTCCAGCTCGGCGGCCGTGGCCACCGGTGCGATCTGGTCCAGTTTGAAGTGGCCGCGCTGCGCCACTTCGACCGGCACCGTTTCCGGCACGCGCTTGACATCGACGGTGGCGCCGGCCGCGCTGGCGCCTTCGGCGATGGCGTGCGCCATCTGTTCCAGATGCCCGTAGGACGAGTAGTAAAGGACTAAAACCTTGGCCATGAAAATTCCTGTGTGACGTTATTGGGAGATGCCGGCCGCTTGCAGGATCACCTGTGCCACTTCGGCCGGGTGCGAGCGGTGGGGGACGTGGCTGGCTTGCAGGCTGGTGGTCTTTGCCTTGATGCGCGTAGCCAGCGCGCGTTGCAGCTCGGGCGGGATCATGCGGTCCTGCTCACTGACGATGTAGTACGACGGCTTGGTGGTCCACGCGGCAGTGCTGATGCGGTCTTCGAAAGCCTTGGCCTGGATCGCGCCCTGGGTGGCGGCCATCACTTTGGTCACGTCGGCCGGCAGGTCTTGTGCGAAGGCGGTGCTCATGCCTTTGGCGCTCAACGACAGGTAGTCGTGCGCGTCCTTGACGAATTCGCGCTGGCCTGGCGATGGCGGGTAATCCTTGCCCAACTCGCCGGTGGTCTGGCCGCTGCCCGGTGCGAATGCTGCGACGTACACCAGCGCCGCCACTTTGGCGTGGGTGCCGGCTTCGGTGATGACGCTGCCGCCCCACGAGTGGCCGACCAGGATCACTTTGCCCGGCGCGGCGTCGATGGAGCGGCGGGTTGCGGCGGCGTCGCCGGCCAGCGAATCGAGGCTGTTCTGAACCGCCTGTACATGCAGGCCTTTGGCTTGCAGCAGCGGGATCACTTGCGCCCAGTCGGAGCCGTCGGCGAAGGCGCCGTGTACCAGGACGATGGAAGTTTGGGCTTGTGCGCCCAGTGCGGAAGTTGCGAGTACGGCCGTGGCGATTGCTTTGCGTAACATGTTTGTTCTCCTGATGTGATAGTGATACTGCTTAACGTCTGCGGCTTGCGGCCAGGCGGTAAATCGCGCTGCGCACCGGGACCATGGGATCGTCGGACAGCATCAGTCCATCGATCAATCGGCCTGGGTCCAGCGCCAGATCGCGCGCGGCCTGGACCTGGTCATCGGCCAGCGCCGTGATCCGCAGCTCGCCGAGGTCGATCTCGGCGCGCGCATCCGGCCCGCTGTGCGGCCAGGCGATGGAGCCGTCGGCACTGTCGCCGGCGCCGGCCAGCTGGAACTTCAGCCGCATGGAGACCGGCCCTTGCGCCAGCCGCGCCGCCAGCTCGTCGGCCAGATAGCCGTCGGCCAGCGCCGGTAATTCATCCTCCGGCACGAAGGCGTGGGCCAGCGTTGGATCGATGCGGTAGCGGCCCATGCTCAGCGCGCCGTCGGCGCCTGCCAGCAGGAAGGCGTTGACGCCGAAGTAGGGCAGCGATGCGTAGCTGCGTGGCGCAGGCTTGGGCGTTTCCAGGTAGTGGCGCGCACTGTCGTGGGCCGCGAGGAAGCGCTCCAGTGGCGCCGTATCTGGCGCGGATTCGGAGACCGAGGCCGCAATCGCTTGCAGGAATTCGAGGAACTGCTGCGGCGTCCCTACCGGGAAGCCGTCGAAGGAGTGGGCCACGATGTCCGTTTCCGCACCATCCTCCAGATGGAAGCGGATGCCCAGGCCGCGTGGGCTGGCCATGGGATCGCCGTCCGGCGTCTGCGGCACGCCGCTGAAGTTACTGAACCTCAGCGTGACCGGTACCGTCTGTCCCTGCAGATGCGCCGCGCGGCTCAAGCGCCCGGCGGCGGCCGTGGCGATGAAGGAGCCGCTCGCCACGATGCCCTTCGCATGCGTGGCGCGCTGGCCGGGATGGCGGCCGAAGGTGGCCTGCAGCGCCGCCAGCAGGCCTTCCAGCAAGGCGTCGCTTGCGTGTTGGTCGCTCATGGCGTGGCCTCAGGATGCCTTGAAGGTCTGGTCCTGGCGGTCCACCCAGGGCTGGAACTTCTCGGCCGGCCAGTTTGGATCGACGTGGGAGATGCGGCCCACGCATTTCCAGACGCCGCCGCGTTTTTCGAACTTGTCGAAGTAGGTGCCGGTCGACAGGAAGCCTTCGCCGCCTTCGCGCCAGGTGACGACCCAGTTCCATTCGACGGTGGCGGCGTCGCCCGCGCCCTGGATCACGAAGGTGCCCAGCGAGTGGCGCATGCGCTGCATCGGGAAGACGCTGTGGGCGTAGTCGTAGAGCTGTTTCATGCCGGCCGGGCCGTCGAACACGTTCTGGCGGATGTCGTTCACGGTGAAGCGCGCTTCCGGCCAGTACAGCGACGCGTATAGCTCGGCGGAGGCGCGGCTGGCGTCGTTGTCGATATAGCGCTGGTGCAGATGGAGCTGTTCGAAGATTTCGAAGCGGTCGATGGTCGACAGTGGGGCGGTCATGGTGAAGCTCCTTGCGTTGGGTGGTAGGGAAAAGCGAGCTCATTCTAGATTTGTATAGACAACCGCCGGTAGTCCGTAGAAACTGTCAGCACCTTCCCGTCCGTGGGACAGTGCAACCCCAGGCTGCGTGCTATAGTCCCGCCCGTTTTTTTGATAACTCTTCTTAACAACTTCCCCCACTTATGCTTGACCTGAACGACCTGCAATACTTTGTGATGGTGATCGACCACGGCGGGTTCAACCCCACGGCGCGGGCGCTGGGCATTCCCAAATCGAGTCTGAGCCGTCGTATCGCCTTGCTGGAGGAGCGGCTGGGCGTGCGCCTGATCGTGCGTAACACGCGCAGCTTCAAGGCGACTGAGGTTGGCCAGAACTACTACACGCATTGCCGCGCCATGTTGTCCGCCGCCGCTGCGGCAGAGGAATCGGTGGCGATGAGCAGCAACGAGCCGGCCGGCCTGCTGCGCCTGACCTGCCCGATCGCCTTGCTGGAAGAGTGCGTGGGCCTGATGATCGTGCAGTTCATGTTGCAGTACCCGCGCGTGGAAGTGCAGCTGGAGGCCAGCAACCGCAGCGTGGACGTGGTGGCGGAAGGCGTGGACATCGCGCTGCGCGTGCGCGTGCCGCCGTTCGAGGATTCGGATTTGATTTCACGCGAGCTGTCGCAGCGCGTGCAGCGGCTGGTGGCCAGCCCGGACCTGTTGCAGCGCCTGGGCGCGCCGACAACACCGGAGGATCTGGCGCGCTTCCCCAGCGCGCACCACGGCAAGGTACAGCGCGACTACAGCTGGACGCTGCATCACCAGAGCAGCGCGAGCAGCACGGTGCGGCATCGTCCGCGTCTGGCGGTCAACGATATGCGCATGCTGCGCCTGGCCGCGCTGCGCGGGGTTGGCGTCGTGCAGCTACCGAGCGCTCAGGTGCACGACGACCTGGCGCTGCGGCAGTTGATCGAGGTCTTGCCCGGCTGGGCGCCGAAGACCGAAGTGATCTACGCGGTGATGCCGACCCGGCGCGGCATGCTGCCTGCCACGCGCTTGCTGGTGGATTTTTTAGCCGAGCGTTTCATGCTGCTTGACGATCCGTTCCGCGGCCCGACCGGCGGCGCGGCTTGCCAGATCGGCCCGTCCTCACCGCAGCCCTAGCGCCCAGCGGACGATGCGCTCCGCGACTGCCGGATCGCTGGTGGTGTCGAGCGCCATCGATTGCATCGGCGGCATGTCGGGTGGCGTGACTTTGTAGAAGTGGTTCAGCTCGGGGAAGCGGGCCAGTTCGGTCGGCAGATCGCGCCGTCCCTCGTGCAGCCGGGCCGCGTGCGCGGACGGCACCGAGCCATCGCGGCCGCCCTGCACGATCAGCACTGGCTGGCGTACGCGGGCCAGTTCGGCCACGGGGTCGAAGCGGTCCGTGCTGCGCAGGTAGGCCAGGCTGAAGGGGGGCATGGCCGCCAGCATCGCCGTTTGCGGATTGGCCTGCGCGCCCGCAGGTAAAGGCTCGCCGGCGCGGATGGCGGCGATGGCGCGGTCGAACATGGCCATATCGGGACTGGCGTCCGGCGGCGCCATCGCGGTCACCTGGTCGCGCAGCAGGCTGAGGATGGGCAGGGCTGGGCCGGACAGCATCACTACGCCATCGATGGATTTCGCGTCGGGGCCGCCGGCCAACAGGGAGGCCACCAGTGCACCTTCGCTGTGTCCGGCCACGATGAGGGGGCGGGCCGGCGCGGCCTTGTGCAGCAAAGCCAGGCCGGCGGCGGCTGCTTCGGTGCGGGTCGTGAAGTCGGCGTGGCGGGCGGCGGCTTGCGCGTCCACGGTGCGCGAGCCGGTGCCCGGGCCGATCTTCGCCATGCGCAGCACGGCGAAGCCGCGCTCGCCAAGCTGCGCGGCCAGGTCGGCGTACAGGTGGGGCTTGAGCTGCATGGTCGGGTAGTTGCCGTCCACGTCGCTGAAGAGTGAGCCCGGCAGCAAAAGCACCGCGCCCCGCGCAGGCTCGGACGGGACGGTGAGGCGGCAGACGATTTCCACGCCGGCGACGGTGACGATGTCATCCTGTTCGCGCAGCGGGGCGGCCGGCGCGAGGATCGATAGGCTGAGCGTGCCGGCCGCCGCAGCGGCCTTGGCTATTTGTTGAAGCTTACGCATGATGTCCCTTTCCTTGGTGATGAGTGCACCAAGTTTTGGGTATCACGTTACGTCAGAGTCAAGCGGTGCAAGACGCGTTCGAGCGTTGTTGTTCCCGCCCATTCGACCGCGTTGGGATCGCTCTTGATGTCGATATGCGCGTCATTGAGGCTGCGGGTCATTTCGGTGAAACCGGCAAGGGCGGCCTTGGAGAAGCGGGCATCCGTCAGTGCATTGGGCCACTCGGCTTCCGGCAGCACTGCCACGTCGACAGGCTTCCCGAGCGCGGCTGAAATAACGGTGGCGACGTCGGTAGGCGCGTAGTCCCTCGGCCCCGAGAGCGTGATGATGCTGGTCCCGGTTCTTTCTTCTTGCAGCAAGACCGCTGCGGCGCTGCCGACATCGGCCGTTGCCACCATCGGGATCGGGCGCTGTGCCGGCGCCAGGAAGGTCGGCACCGTGCCGCTGCGCATGGCGTGTCCGACCATCGGCATCCAGTTCTCCATGAAGTAGGCTGCGCGCAGGAAGGTGGTGGGGATGCCGGTTGCGCCCAGGCGCTGTTCGAAGATGCGGTTCATTCCTATCCATCCGGTAGCGCTCTCGCGGTCTGCGCCCACCGAGGACAGCGCCACCAGCCTGGGCACCTCGGCCGCCACCGCAGCGCGTGCCGTGGTATCGGCAATCAAGCCGGCTAGCTCGAACAGGTCTTCACGGTTGTAGTGCTGCGGGCTGACGACGTAGGCGCCCTGGACCTTGCTGAGCGCCTTGGTCATGGAGGCCAGGTCGGTCAGGTCGGCCACGGCGATCTCTGCGCCGCGTTCGGTCCACGGTTGGCCTTGGGCCGGGTCGCGCACCACGACGCGCACGGCTAGTCCTGCGCGCAGCAGCGCATCTGCGGTGGCGGCGCCGGTGCGGCCGGTGACACCGAATACTGCGTAAGGAAGGGAGGCGGAAGTAGTCATGCAAAAATCTCCTATTCAGATGAACCTGAATGGTGGATGATTACTCGACATACATAAATGGCATGAAAGTCATAGTCAACATGCACCAAGTGGATCTATCTACAGTCGATCTCAATCTGTTGAAGCTGTTCGAGGCGCTGGTTCGGGAGCGCAGCGTTACGCAGGCGGGTCTGCGCCTGGGCTTGAGCCAGCCGGCCGCCAGTCGCGCATTGGGGCGGTTGCGTACGATGCTGGGCGATCGCCTGGTGGTGCGCGGCAAGCTCGGTCTGGAACTGACGCCGCGCGGCGAGGCGCTGGCGGGGCCGGTGGCCAAGCTGCTGGACGATGCGCGAGGCATCGTCTCGCCGGCCGTCTTCGATCCAGCATCTGCGACGGGGCGCATCACGATCGCCGCGCATGACCATCTGAGCCTGATGGTTCTTGCGGGGGTGATGGCGCGCTTCGAGCGTCACGCGCCTGCGCTCAGTCTCCACATTGCGCAACCGGTCGGGGACAATGTGCGGCTGATCGAGCAGGGCGGCGCGGATCTGGCGTTGGGAATTTTTGATGCGCTGCCCGGCAGCTTGCATCGGCGCGGTCTTTACGCCGACAGCCTGGTGTGCGTGATGCGAGCCGATCATCCGGTTGTGGCAGAGGGCCTTAGTCTGGAGCGTTATGTGAGCTTGCGTCACGTTGCCGTGACCATTTCCGGCGTGGGGGCGAGTGCGGTTGACGTTGCGCTGTCGGCGCAGGAGCTCACCCGCCACGTCGCGCTGCGAGTGCCCCATTTTCTTGCCGGTGCGATGCTGGTGGCGGACAGCGATATGATACTCACGCTGCCTGGCCGTCTGGCGCGGCTGCTGGCGCAAAGGCTGCCGCTCGCGCTGCTGGATGTGCCGCTACAGCTAACGCCCTTGTCGCCAGCCATGATCTGGCACGAGCGCTTCCATCGCGACCCTGCTCATGTCTGGGTCCGACAACAGTTGGTCGATGCCGTCGCATCGTTCAACACGGCCGGGTAAATCGATACCGAGGTTTGGTCGGTGGAGTTGGACAACTGACAGCAAGTGTCAAATGGGTTAGAGTTCTCCTGAAAAGCCAAAACAAGTAAGGGTAATTGCGCTCCTGGACTACGCCACCAAATCAACTTCGCCTGAAGGCCGACGTTGATTGTTCAAATTAAAAGTGATGAAGAATACTTTAACTTGGTTTGCTGCTGTATTAGTTTCGGTTGCTACGCAGGCGCTTGCGCAAAATCGTGCGCCGGTATCGTCAATCACAAATGCCACGTGGGCGCAGTACAGTGGAGATTATCAGCGAAGCCCGCTCTGTGGTAAGGACGAGGTCACGTTGTGGAGTTGCGAAGCTGGTAAGCGAGTATATTCGCTGTGCTCTTCGCATGAGGTGACCCGCACGTCTGGCTACATGCAGTACCGAGCTTCTGACCATGGCAAAGTCGTGTTTACCTACCCAGTTGAGAAAAGGCCGCCGCTGGGAGTGTTTGTGTACAACTCTTTTGGAAACGGCAATGCATCGGTTGAATTCACAAACAACGGTTACGGCTATACACTTTTTGATTCGCTTCGAGGAGATTCATCAATACGCGTGACAGCGCCCGCACCGTCTGCAAAAGAGACTGAAAAAAAATGCCCAGGCAATCAAACCCTTCAGCTCAATTACACTATGCGGCTGATGTATGACTCCGGTGTATGGGCAGGCTACTAAAAGACGCCATTGGGGGCAGCTGAGCTGCCCCGCTATCGAAACCCACGACGGGTCGCTGTTACTCGGTTACCACTTCTGCCAGCCCACCACATAAGCAGGCGCTGGCTGGGTGCATTGCGGATCGACGACAGGCTTCATCTGCACGCGCTCGAACGGCAGCACGCCCGTCCACACCGGCCAGTTCATGTCTTCCTCGTCGTCCTCCGGCGGGCCGGAGCGCACCTTGCAGGCCGCTTCGTCCAGCGCGATGCGCATCACCGTGGTGGCCGCGAACTCCTTGTCCGAACCCGGACGGATCTCGGCCTGGCGGCCCGGCACCAGCTTCTCCATGAAGGCCGCCATCGTGCTGCGCCGCTCCGCTTCGTCCGCCACCACTTCGAACCGCCCGTAGATCATCGCCGACCGGTAGTTCATCGAATGATTGAACGCGGAACGCGCCATCACCAGGCCGTCGAGGTGCGTGATGGTCACGCAGGTCTCGCTCTCCGTCAAACGCTTGAGCATGCGGCTGCCGTTGGAGCCGTGGATGTACAAGTGATTGCCCTCGCGCCAGCAGGCGGTCGGGATGCAGTGCGCGCCTTTCTCGTCGGCGAAGGCGATGTGGCACAGGTAGGCATCGTCGATGATCGCGTGCAGCGTCGCGGTGTCGTAGTGCGCGTTGGTCGGAATGCGGCGGACGCGGGTGCGTTCGCTCGGTGCGGCGTGGGTTGCTGGTTCGGTCATGATCTCCATCCAAAAAGGTTGAGGCCGAAATATACGGCTTGCATGGCTCCTGATACAGGTCCAGAAATAACTATTTTCATGGGGCCACGCATGGCGCCGCTACTTCAGCGCCGCCACCGCATCGACGATGTCCACGCCTTGCAGCTGGCCGAGCCAGGCGTCGAACCACGGCTTGTGGGTGGCGCCGACGATCGTCAGCACCCGCGCGCCGGGACGTTCGCGGAAGGTTTCACGGATGTTGGCGACCATGCGCAGGTTGCGGATTTCCCAGCCGGCGGCCCAGATCTGCGGATAGCCTTCCGGCGACTTGCCGCGCATGGCCGCTCCCATGTTGCCGTCGGCGCGCACGCGCAGGTTGCGGCTGTCGTTGATGGCGCGGTACAGCGGCAGCAGGTCGCTGCCCTTCGCCAGCGCGTCCTCGCGCTTTTCGTCTTCCTTGATCGCCGCCCCGCCTGCGGCCCACGCGGCCTCGATCGAGCGGACGAAGGCCTTGACGTCGGGCACATCGATATTGTCGCCGGTGTGATTGTCCACCGCGTACACGCGTGGCAGGCCGAGGCGCGCGGCAAGACGGGCTGCGATTTGAAATTCTTCGCCGTTGCTGCGGCTGGTTTTGTCGAGCTTTTCCACCAGCGCCGCGTTCAGGCTGTCGCCGGCATGGCGTTCGGCCACGGGCAGCTGCAGCCACTGCACATAGGCCGATGCGAGGTCGCTCGACGCCATGAACAACGCGGCCAGGCGCCGCCGCTGCGCTGGCGCCGGTTGCGCGGGCCAGGCCTTGAGCGTCTTCGTGGTTTCCGCGATGGCCGCCGGCACGTCCAGCCCAGTGGCGGCCTTCGCCACCTCGGTCGAGGCGCAGTAGTCGGCGCCGTATTTGGCGGGATGGCGCGCCGCGAGATCGCATTCTTCGCCGGACTCGCGTTCGATCGTGATGATCTCCGGCCTGAATCCGGCCAGCCGATCGAGCACGCCGTCCAGCGCAGCCGGATTGAAATCGGCCGGCATGCCGCGCAGGTGCACGGTGCCCAGCACCAGCACCTGCGCCCTTGGCCCCGCCATGTCGTGGTCCAGCCCCGTCAGCATACCTTGCGCCTGGGCGGCGAAAGGCAGTGTGGCGATCAGTCCCAGGATCCAGTTTATCCGTTTGCGCATGTCTTTCCCTCAAAATGAAATGATGCATGGAAGTCTACAAAACTCCGCAACGCGCGTCGGCTCGCTTCCGACGAAATGCCGATTCAAGGGCACAGGGCGTCAAAAGCGGGGATAGCCATATAATGGCGAGCTGGCTCCTGGAAGTGGGGCGCAAGAACAGCTTTTTATGGAGCCAATAATGGATATCGCCCTGCTGATCGACGGCTATGCCGACCAGAACCGCCATCGCGGCTGGCCGCGCCAGCGCCTGCTGCACGAATGTCTGCGCGCTGCAATCCGCAGCGGCACGCTGGCGGCGGGCACGCGGCTGGCCGCTTCGCGTGCGCTGGCCGAGGAGCTGGGCCTGGCCCGCAACACCGTGCTGTACGCCTACGAGCAGCTGGCCAGCGAAGGCTACGTGACCACCGACCGGCGCGGCACCGTGGTGGCCGTGGTGGCGCCGGACCGCAAGCCTGCGGCGCAACGGCACGCTGCCACGCCGCAGGCCGGCCTGTCGCAGCGCGCGCTGGCGCTGCGGCCGCAGCCGGGACCGGCCGAGATGATGGGCGCCTTCGTGCCCGGCGTGCCGGCACTCGACCACTTTCCGCTGACGCTGTGGCGCCGCATGCTGGAACGGGCCTGGCGCACGCTGACGGTGGAGCAGCTCAACTACGGCGACCCTGCCGGCGAGCCGCTGCTGCGTGTAGCCATCGCCGACCACCTGCGCGCCGCGCGCGGCGTGGTGTGCGACTCGGCCCAGGTGTTCATCACCGACGGCACGCAGAGCAGCCTGGATCTGTGCATGCGCGCGCTGGCCGATGTCGGCGACACCATCTGGATCGAGAACCCCGGCTACGGTGGCGCGCTGGCCGCCGCCCGCGCCGCCAGCCTGAACGTGGCCGGCATCGACATCGACGACGACGGCATGGCGGCCGGCGCCGACGACTGGCTGCTGCGTCCACCGCGCCTGGTCTACACCACGCCGTCGCACCAGTATCCGGTGGGCGGCGTGCTCAGTCTGCGCCGCCGGCTGGCGCTGATCGCCGCCGCGCGCGATGCCGGCGCGCTGGTCATCGAGGACGACTACGACAGCGAATTCCGCCACGACGGCGCGCCGCTGCCGGCCATGCAGGGTCTGGCGCCGGACGCGCCGGTGGTCTACCTGGGCACCTTCAGCAAGACCATGTTCCCATCGCTGCGGATCGGCTTCGTGGTGGTGCCGCCGTGGCTGGCGGTATCCTTCGCGCAGATGCGCGCGCAGTCGTCCGCGCGCGGGCGCGTGGCGGAGCAGCTGGCGCTGGCGGAGTTCCTGCGCAGCGGCCAGTTCGCGCTGCACCTGCGCCGCATGCGGCGGCTGTACCGGCAGCGGCGCGATGCGCTGGTGGCGGCGCTGGAACACCATCTGGGATCGGTGGCGACGGTGCACGGCGGTTCGGCCGGCATGCACCTGGCGCTGCGCTTTACGTTGCCGGAGCTGGACGACCATGCGATCAGCGCGCAGGCGCTGGAGCACGGCATCGTCGCCGAGCCGCTGAGCGGCAAGGATACGCAGGGCGTGTCGGGATGGAGGGGACTGATGCTCGGCTACGCACAAGTGCCGGCCGAGCGGATGGAGGGACTGGTCAAACAGTTGGCGGCGGTGGTGCACCTGGCGGCCTTCGCCGCCAACCGTTCAAGACGACATCAAAACCGACATTAAAACGCGGTGTCGGCGCGGATGTACATCGAGCGGCCGTTGACGCCGATCGGGCAGGTTTCCCAGCAACGGGTGAAGCCCATTTTCGGGAAGACGCCGCCGTTGGTCCACTCCGACGGCAGCTGGTTGAACAGATTGTTCACGCCGACGCTGAAGAAGGTGCGCTTGGTGTAGGCGTAGCGCACGGAGGCGTCGACCAGCCACTTGGCGTCCCACTTTTGCAGCGGGCTGAAGTTTTCCGCCTCCACTTCGCCGTAGTAGTTGGCGCGGGTGTTGAGGTTCCACTGGCCGGCGGTGTAGTCGGCGGCGATCACATGGTGCTTGCGCGGCTGGCCGTGTTCGATCAGCGTCACTTGCGACTTGTCGAACAGCTGCTCGCCGGTCAGCACCGAGGAGGTCGAGTGGCGCTTGGTGACTTCGGTTTTATTGAAGCCCAGCTGGCCCGACAGCACCAGCGTGGACGCTGCGAACTTCGACGTATGCTCGGCAACGATGTCCAGGCCGCGCGTGCGGGTGTCGACCGCGTTGGTGAAGAACTGCGCCTGGCCCACGCCCAAAGGCTTGAGGATGTTGGCGATCGGGCCGCCGCCCTTTTCCGGCGCGATCTCGCTGGAGAAGACGATGCGGTCCTTGATCTTGATCTGGTACAGGTCGGCGGTCAGCGACATATTCTTCGCCGGACGCAGCACCATGCCGATGCTGCCGCTGGTCGAGGTTTCCTCTTTCAGCGGCGCGATGCCGAAGGCCTGGGTGACGGCGCTGCCCTGGCGCGCGGTCAGGGTTTCGGTCAGCACGCCGTTGTTCAGGTTGGTCGAGACCGAGCTGTAGAACTCCTGCTGCACGCTCGGCGCGCGGAAGCCGGTCGACAGGCTGCCGCGGAAGCCGATCTGCTTGGTCGGATCGAAACGGGCGCTCAGCTTGCCGGTGACGGTGCTGCCGAAGTCCGAATATTTTTCATAGCGCACGGCGCCGGCCAGGGTCAGGGTGTCGACCGGCTTGGTTTCGGCGTCGAGGAACAGGGCGATGTTGTGGCGGCCCGAATCGACGGCGGTGGCCGGCGTGTAGCCCGGGAAGCCCTGGATGCCGGAGGCGGCGGTGGCGCCGCTCGGCGTGGTGATGGGGATGGCCGGGTTGTTGGTGCGGCCGTACTGGTAGGAGACCGGGTCGCCGGCGACGATCTGGTAGTGGTCGGCGCGGTATTCGAAGCCGGTGGCCAGGAACACGCTGCTGTCGCCGAACTTGACCGGACCCTTGACGTCGGCGTTGAAGGTCAGCTGGTTGAACTTCAGCGTGCCGGTGTTGGCGTCGGTCGGCGATTCGGCGTAGATGTTGCCGTCGGCCTTTTTCTCGTACCAGTAGCTGACGTTGACGCTGTCCGATTCATGGAAGCCCAGTTCGCTGGCGCCGTAGTTGATGCTGATGTCGGCCTTCCAGTCGTTGGCCAGGTCGCGGCGGTAGCCGAAGGCGAACGAGGCGTCCTTGATGTCGGTGCTGATCGCCGGCAGGAAGCCGTTCGGCGCCAGCTTCGGAATGGTGCGGTCGTCGCCGGCCGAGCGGAAGAAGCCGTAGGAATCGCTCTTGCGCTTGGAGATGCCGCCGAAGGCGTAGAACTCGCTGGCCTTGTCGATCGGCAGCGCGGCGTTCCACCACAGGTAGCCGTCCTTGGTGTTGCTGTCGCCCAGGTGCTGGGTCACGCGCGGCGGGCCCGGCTTGGTGCGCTCGGAATCCGGGCCGGCGCGGTTGGTCTCGCCGCGCTTGCGCGCCTCGGCGGTCAGGTTGATGAAGCCGCCGTCCTGGCCCAGCGCGAAGCCGGTGTTGGCGGTGCCCGAGTACAGGTCGCCGTCGCCTTCGGAGGTGGTGCCGTAGCTGCCGCTCAACTGGGTCTCGTTGACCTGCGACTTGAGCACGATGTTGATCACGCCGGCGATCGCATCCGAACCGTATTGGGCGGCGGCGCCGTCGCGCAGCACCTCGATGTGGTGGATGGCGCCCAGCGGGATGGCGTTGATGTCGGTGCCGGCCGAGCCGCGACCGATGGTTTGCTGCACGTTCACCAGCGCCTGCTGGTGGCGGCGCTTGCCGTTGACCAGCACCAGGACCTGGTCAGGCCCCAGCGAACGCAGCGTGGCCGGACGGATCGAATCGGTGCCGTCGCTGACGAAGGTGCTGGAGAAGTTGAACGACGGGTCCAGCGTTTGCAGCAGCTTGCCCAGTTCCAGCGGGCCGGCGGTCTGCATGTCTTTCAGGCTGATCAGTCCGACCGGGGCCGAGGTGTCGAGCGCGGTCTTGGCCACCGAGCGCGAGCCCAGCACGACCACGGTCTGTTCGGTGGCCGGCGCGTCTGCGGCGGCGGTCTGGGCGCTGGCCTGGCCGGCGGCCAGCAACAGGATGGCGCTGGCGACCAGCGTGCGTTTGAAGTGAGGTGCTCTTGTCATGTATCTCTCTCTTTTTTAGTGGACGCACGCACGGATAGCGGTGTCGAGAAAAATACTAGCTTGGCGGCAGAGCGTGCTGCAACGCGGCATGCACCACATTGTTGCGAAATATGCACATTTGACAATATTGCGTGCGTTATACGACGACTTGGCGTAATCTGACCGACCGCCTGCCGCAAAACGGTGCAAAACTGTGGTGCGCACGCATCAAACCGGCGCTTATTGCTGGTCCAGCATCCACCCCTTCAAGCCGTTGACCCAGGACTTGGCCGGCAGGTTCAAACCCTTCTTGATGGCGCCGGCGCGCTCGTACAGCACGCTGAAATCGAGCACCGGCGACTGCTTGAAGGCGATCACCACGATGTTGGCGTCGTGCACCTCCGGCAGCCAGACCACGGCGTCGAACACCAGTTCCATCGCCTGCAGGTTCTTGTCGTAGTTGGCGAAGTCGCCGAACACATTGGTGGTCATGATGCCGCCGTCGCGCAGGGTGTCGAAGCAGGCCTGGTAGAACTCGGGCGAGTCCAGCACCGGGCCGCGCGCCTCTTCGTCGTACAAGTCCACCTGCAGGATGTCGACGCTGCCATGGTTGGCCGGGTCCAGCACGAAATCCATGGCGTTCATTTCCATCACGTTCAGGCGCTCGTCGTTGGGCGGCAGGCCGAACTGCGCGTGGCAGATGGCGATCACGTTGGGGTTGAGCTCGACCGCCGTCACGCGCGCATCCGGCAGGCGGCGGTAGCAGAACTTGGTCAGCGCGGCGCTGCCCAGGCCCAGCTGGACGATGTGGCGCGGCCGGTCGTTGAACAGCAGCCACATCATCATCATCTGCACGTATTCGAGCTCGATGTGGTCGGGCTTGGCGAGCCGCATCGCGCCCTGCACCCAGGAGGTGCCGAGGTGCAGGCTGCGTACGCCCTGGAATTCGGTGATGGTGGCGGGCGGATGACCGGGGGCGTCGAAGCGGGAGGGGGAGGCGTTGGAGAGTGACATGGCGCTAGTTTACCAGCCCGCCCGGCCGCGCGGGCGGCGTAAAAAAAGACGCCGAAGCGTCTTTTTAAGGCGAGGCGCTCAGGACTTGCGGCGTCGCGCAACCAGGCCCACCAGCGCCAGGCCGCCCAGCAGCATGCCGTAGGTCGCTGGTTCCGGCACGGCCGAGGTGATGTCCAGCGTGCCGGCGTAGCTGGCGTGGCCGATATCGGTACCCTTGATGGTCAACGTGATCAGTCCGCTCACCGGTATGCCGAAGAACACGCTGCCCGAGACGAAACCGTTGAAGATCGGCAGCGGCACGCCATTGATGTCGGCCCAGTTGAAGTTGATCATGGTCGGCGACGGTGGCGAGAAATTGGCGAGGTTGGCGAAGAAGCCCTGCGCCGAACCCGGCAGGCCGGAATACGAGAAGGTGTAGGTATCGGTGAAAGCCAGTCCGTCGATATGCGACGTGCCGAACGGAACAGTCCAGTTGGATGGGCCGCCGGCCATGGCAACAACCGCTGGCGTGTAGTCGTTCGCCAGTGCTCCCCCTGCCGCTGCGGCCATCAAACCGGCTGCCAATATTGATTTTAATTTCATATTATCCCCGCGAAAGTAAGACTTAATACATGAAACCCCCGTACTACCGGATCAAATTACGCCTGGGGATTTTCGATGTCAATCGGCTATTTTTTTATCGCGTGGGCAAGAATCATAGGGAGTGGCTAACTCCCGGGCTGAACAATAAGAAATTGCATGTTGTCAATTTCCGTTATGCAAATTATCAACACAATTTCAATTTAGTAATGACGCATTAGTTGCTGATTGCCGACAGCGGCAAGACCAGCGTGACGGTCAGGCCGCCGCCGTCGCGGTTGGCCAGCGTGATGCGGCCGCCGTGGGCTTCGGCGATTTCGCGCGCCAGCGCCAGGCCCAGGCCGGTGCCGCTGCGCTTGGTGGAGTAGAACGGCACCAGCGCATTGGTCAGCACGGTGTCGCTCATGCCGGGGCCGCGGTCCTGGACATCGATGCGGATGGCGTCGTGCAGGCGCCGCACCTCCAGGCTGACCTGGTCGGCCGGCGAGCCCGATTCGTGGGCGTTCTTGAGCAGGTTCAGCAGCGCCTGCTCCAGCTGCGAGGGATCGAAGGCGCAGGGTTCGGCGGGCGGCTCGCCGACGATGAAGAAGTCGACCTGGGCCGCCAGCTGGGCCAGGAAAACCGGCCACGATTGCAGCTCCAGTCGTGGCGCCGGCAGCTTGGCGAAGCGCGCATAGCCGAGGATGAAGCTTTCCAGGTGGCGGGTGCGCTCTTCGATGGTGGCGAGGATCTGTGGCAAGCGCTCGGTCTGGCCGCGCCGCACCAGCTCGGCGCCGGAATGCGCCAGCGAGGTCAGCGGCGCCAGCGAATTGTTCAGCTCATGGCTGATGACGCGGATGACTTTTTTCCAGGTCTGCACCTCCTGCCGGCGCAGCTCCATGGTCAGCTGGCGCAGCAGCAGCAGCTCGTGCTTGCGGCCGTTCAGGTTGAAGCTGCGGCGGGCCAGGTGGTAGACCTCTTCCTGGTCCAGCCCTTCCTGGCCCTCGCCGGCGCCGGCCTCGCGGGTGGTGAACAGGCCGTCGCCGCCGCGCGCCATCGCCTCGCGCAGCGCCGGCGAGGCTTGCGCCAGGATGTCGTCGAGCCGGTGGCCTTCGAGCCGGCGGCCCTGGTGCAGCAGCTGGCGCGCGGCGATGTTGGCGTAGACCACGGGCCCGGCCTCGCGCACCAGCAGCATGGCCACCGGCGTGTTCTGCACCATGGTGTCGAGCAGCAGTTCGCGCTGCACCAGGTCCAGGCGCTGCTGGCGCAGCACGTCGCCCAGCGTGTTGTGGGCCGCGACCAGATCGCTGAGCTCGTCGTTCTGCGGCCAGTGCAGGCTGAACGAGAAGTCGCCGTCCTGATAGCTGGTGACGGTGCCGGTCAGCGCGCGGAACAGCGACAGCATGTATTCCAGCTGGGCGCGGATGGTGATGATGGAAATCGGCAGCACGCACAGCAGGCAGACAGCCAGCACCATGCCGGGATGGGCGGGGAAGAAATGGGTCAGCGTCAGCGCGATCAGGATGCCGACCGTCAGCAGCGTGCCGACCAGCGCCGTCCAGCGCGTCAGCAGAGATAGGCGCATGCCTTGCGGGCGCGGGCCTGTCGGGCGTACCGGCGGCGGCGTGGCGCCCATCAGGGACGGGCGATGCCCAGCCGCTCCATGCGGCGGTACAGCGCCTGGCGCGACAGGCCCAGCTCGGCGGCGGCCTGCGCCACCACGCCGCCGGCGCGGCTCAGCGCCAGGCCGATGGCGTCGCGGTCGGGTTCGCGTCCGCCGTCTTCCAGCGCGGCGCCGGCGGCGGCCGGCAGGCCGAGGTCGCCCACCTTGATGACATCGCCCGCGGCCAGCAGGCCGGCGCGCGCCATGACGTTTTTCAGTTCGCGCACATTGCCGGGCCAGGCATGGGCCAGCAGCGCCGCCTGCGCCGACGGATGCAGCTGCTTGCCGTCGCCGAGGAAGTGCTGGGCCAGCGGCAGGATGTCGGCCGGGCGTCCGGCCAGCGGCGGCAAGCGCAGCTCGATGACGTTGAGGCGGTAGAACAAATCTTCACGGAAGCTGCCGGCCCGTATCATCGCTTGCAGGTCGGCGTTGGTGGCGCTGACCACGCGCACCTTGACCTGGCGCTCGCGGTTGGAGCCCAGCCGTTCGAAGCGGCCGGTCTCCAGCACGCGCAGCAGTTTCATCTGGCCGGCCAGCGGCAGGTTGCCGATTTCGTCGAGGAACAAGGTGCCGCCGTCGGCCGCCTCGAACTTGCCCTCGCGCGCCTTGGAGGCGCCGGTGTAGGCGCCGGCGTCGGCGCCGAACAGTTCGGCTTCGATCAGCTCGGCCGGCAGCGCGCCGCAGTTGAGCACGACGAAGGGACCGTCGCGCACGGCGGAATTGGCCTGGATGATGTCGGCGATGCGTTCCTTGCCGGTGCCGTTGGGGCCGCTGATCAGCACCGGCACGTCGGCGCGCGCCACCTGGCAGGCCAGGTGCACCACGCGCTCGGTGGCCGGGTCTTGCCACACCATGCCGCGCAGGTCGTAGCCGCGTTCGAGCTCGCGCCGCTGGCGCAGCTCGGTTTGCAGGCGCTGCTGCAGCGCGCGCTTGGTCTGGCCCAGCTCGATCAGATTGTGGACCGTGGCGATCAGGCGGTTGTCGTCCCACGGCTTGGCCAGGTAGTCGGCGGCGCCAGCCTTGACCAGGTCGACCGCCGCGTCCAGGTGGGTCCACGCGGTCAGCAGGATCACCGGCAGTTCCGGATGGCGCGCGCGGATGGCGCGGAACAGCGCCGTGCCTTCCTCGCCGGAGGTGGTGTCGGCGCTGAAGTTCATGTCCTGCAGCACCAGGTCGACGCTGTGGCGCTCCAGCAGTTCCAGTCCGGCTTCGGGGGAGGCGGCGCGCAGCGCGTCGATGTCGTGCAGCGAGAACAGCACTTCAAGCGCGATGGCGACGGCGGCGTTGTCATCTATGATCAATACGGTAGGCATGCCGTAAGCATAACATTGTCGCGGCATGCCCGGTGTGGCAAACATCGTTGCAACGCTAGGCGCTGCGGGTGGCGGTGGCCGGCGAAATCGACGCCGCGCGCCAGGCCGGGCCGTACACGGCGGCGATGCCCAGCGCCCAGAACACGCCGGCGCCGGCGATCAGGTAGCCGGCCGGCAGGCGCGCCATTTCCAGCTGGCTCACCAGCAGCTGGTTCAGGCCCAGCGCCAGCAGCACGCCGGCGCCGACGCCGACGCTGGTGATCATGATGTTTTCCGTGACGAAGTAGCGCAGGATGTCCATCCGGCAGGCGCCCAGCGCGCGCCGCACGCCGATCTGCTTGCGGCGCTGCGTGACCCACAGGCTGGCCATGCCGACGATGCCGCTGGAGGTGATCAGCAGCAGCAGCACGCTGACCGTCACCAGCATCCACGCCAGCGCGTTGTCGGCGCGGTAGCGGTCGCGGCGGAACTCCACCATGGTCTTGACCTTGACGATCACCGGCGTCGGCGACGAGGCGCGCAGCGCCGCCTCGGCCTCCTTGATCACGCGGTCCAGCTGGCCCGGCTCGGCGCGCAGCGTGTAGGCGCTGGCGTCGTCGCCGGTCAGGCGGGTCGGCACGATGGTGGAGAAGTCGCCGCGCTCGCCGATCTGGGCGTTCGGCGATTGCAGCCGCTCGACCACGCCGATCACGCGCGCGTCCCTGGCTTCGTCGCCGACCCCGAAGTAGAAGGTCTTGCCGACGAAGCTGGCCGCGCCCGGCCACAGTTTCTCGCCCTGCAGGCGGGTGATGATGGCGACCTTGGGAAACTCGTTGCTGGTGTTCTCGTCGATCTCCAGCACCTCGGCGGGCAGGAAGTCGCGGCCGTCGACCAGTTGCAGGCCCCAGGTCTTGACCAGCGAATCGGCGGTGACGAAGGTGCTGGTGGTGAGGGTGGACTTGTATTGCTTGCGGTCGGTCGCCACGCCGGTGTAGTTGCCCGAGCGCGACAGCGGCATCTGCGAGGTGGACGCCACCGAGAGCACGCCCGGCACGGCGCGCAGGGTGTCGGTTTCGCGGTGCTGCGCCGCCAGCTGTTCCTGGTGGTTGCCTTTTTGCAGGCGGCGCACCTGCACGGTGAAGACATCGGCTTCGTTGGCGATGCCGCTGGCGCGCGCCGACACGGCCTGGCGCACCTGCACGATGTGCAGCGCGTTGGCCAGGATGCCGAGGCTCAGCGCGACCTGCACGGCCACCAGGATGGGGCCGGTCTTGTTGCGCAGCAGCGCAGACAGGATGGGACGGATTTCCATGATGATTCCTTATTGGGATTTGAGTTGCATGGCGGGTGTGACCTGGCAGGCGCGCCAGGTCGGCAGCAGGCCGGCCAGCACGGCCGACAGCACCGCCATCGCGAAGGTGGTCAGCAGCATGATCCAGTCCATATGGGCCACCACCGTCAGCGCGGTCGACTGCATCGCGATCAGCGCCAGCGCGCCGAAGGCCAGCGCCAGGCCGAGCACGCCGCCGACCAGGCCGACCACCGTGGTCTCGATCAGGAATTGCTGGAAGATCTCGCGGCGCGAGGCGCCCAGCGCGCGGCGGATGCCGACCTCGGCGGCGCGCACCGAGAACTTGGCCAGCAGCAGGCCTATCGTGTTCACCAGGCACAGCACCAGGAAGCCGAACGCCAGCCAGGCCGACAGCTTGTTGTCGTTGCCGACCACCTTCATGAAGTCCAGCCATTCGCGCACGTCATACAGCCGGTTGGCGGCGTTGCGTTTCAGGCGGCCCAGCTTGCGCTGCTCGGCGGCGTAGCTGTCGAGGTAGTTTTGCAGGCTGGCGCGGTCGCTGGCGCTGCGGGTCTCGAACCAGAACTGGATCCAGGTGCATTCGGAATCGAGGAAGGCCTGGTAGCCGGGGCTGATGTCGTCGGTGCAGCTGGTGCTGCCGTTGCGCTGCATCTCGTTGCGGATCGATGTGGTGAACGGCACGAACATGTCGTCCTCGTCGCTGAAGGCGCCGTCGGCGCTGCCGATGATGCGGTGGAAGCGCGGCACCACGGTCCATTTGTCGAGCACGCCGACGATCTGGTACTGCTTGCCGCTCAGGGTGATGCGCTTGCCGACCGGGTCGGTATCGCCGTACAGCTTGTCGGCCAGCTTGCGGCCCAGCACCACGACGTTGGCGGCGGCCTTGTCGTCGGCCGGGCTCCAGGCCTGGCCGTGCCGGAAGGGGGCGTCGAACATATTGAAGTAGTCGCTGGCCACGGCCAGGCCGCGCGTGGTGAACACGCCGATGTCCTTGCGCTCCGGCTCGACCGCCACGCTGGCGCCGTAGATCGCCGTGGCGCGCTCGGCCGCTTTGCTGTTGAGGAAGTTCTTGGCGTCGGTGTAGCTCAGCTGGTTGTCGTTGGGCTCGTCGCCCGGCTTGTAGCTTTGCACCGGGCCGTTGTCGACCAGCGGCACGAACAGGCGGTCGCTCTTGTGCGGGATCGGGTCGCCGGACATCACGTGCAGGATGGTCAGCGTGGCCACGCTGGCGGCCACGCCGACGGCCAGGGTCAGCACCATCAGCGCGGTCAGGGCCGGGTTGCGGCGCAGGCTGCGCAGGCCCAGGACGAAGTAGTATTGGAACATGTGGCGCTCCTTATGCGACATGGGTTTTGCCGTCGGCGTGGGCGTTCGCATCGAACAGCGTCGGCGCCTTGCGCACCAGGTCCGACACCTGGCCGTCGATGATGTGGACGTTGCGCTGCGAGCGCACCGCCAGCTCGGGATCGTGGGTCACCATCAGGATGGTCGTGCCCTGGGCGTTGATTTCTTCCAGCAGCTCCATCACGCCGCGCGCCATCTGGGTGTCCAGGTTGCCGGTCGGTTCATCGGCCAGCAGCAGTTTCGGCGAGCCGGCCAGCGCGCGCGCGATCGCCACGCGCTGCTGCTGGCCGCCCGACAGCTCGGCCGGGTAGTGCTTCATGCGCGAGGCCAGGCCGACTTTGGCCAGCGCGTCCTCGATGCGCTCCTTGCGCTCGGCGGCGTTGAAGCCGCGGTAGCGCAGCGGCACGTCGACGTTGTCGAACAGCGACAGGTCGGGAATCAGGTTGAAGCCCTGGAAGATGAAGCCCAGCTTTTCATTGCGCAGGCGCGAGCGGGCGTTGTCGTCCATGCCCTTGACGTTGATGCCGTCGAGGATGTACTCGCCGTCGGTGAATTCTTCCAGCAGGCCGGCGATGTTGAGGAAGCTGGTCTTGCCGGAGCCGGAAGGGCCGGTCACGGTGACGAACTCGCCTTGCTTGACGTTGATCTCGAAGCCGCGCAGCGCGTGGGTTTCGATCATGTGGGTACGGTAGACTTTGTTCAGGTTTTGCATGCGCAGCATGGAGGGCCTCTGGAAAAAAAGTTATTGGTTGATCGAGACGCGTTCGGCGTTCTCGAAGGTTTCGGTACCGGAGATGACGATCTTGTCGCCCTGTTTCAAACCGCCGAGGATCTCCACTGCGGAGACGCTGGTGGCGCCCATCTTGATCGGGGTGCGGATGGCGATGCCGTCCCGGACTACATAAGCGAAGCGGCCGCCTTCGGATTCCACAAACGGGCCGCGCTGCAGCATCAGCGTGTTGGGTTTCTCGTCGATCAGCAGGCGCGCGGTGACGCGCTGGTTCTGGCGCAGGCCGGCCGGCTGGGCGTTGGTAAAGCGCACCCGCGCCAGCACCTGGTTCTTCACCACTTCCGGCGACAGCGCCGACAGCTTGGCGACGGCGGTGCCGGTGCCGTAGTTGACTTCGGCGTTCATGCCCAGGCCGATGTCCGACACATAGGTCTCCGGCACTTCCAGCTCGACTTCCAGGCGCGACAGGTCGACCAGCGTCATCAGCGGCGCGTTGGCCGGCACCACGCTGCGGTTGGCCACCGACAAGGTGCCGATGAAGCCGTCCACCGGCGCGCGCACGGTCAGCTCGTCGACGCGGCGCTGGGCGTTGGCCAGCGACAGGCGCTGGCGGTCCAGCTCGTTGATCTTGGTCTTCAGCTCCAGCGCGACGTTGTCGCCTTCCAGCTCGGCCGCCTGGCCGGCGTGCTTGGCGCGGATCTCGGCCGAGTTCAGCGCATCCTTGGCCTTCTGGTATTCGATCTTGGCGATGATGCCTTCGTTGGAGACGGCGTTGTAGCGCTCCAGCGTGCGCAGCGCGGACAAGCGGTCGATCTCGGCGGTGTCGGCGTCGCGGCGGGCCAGCAGCTTCTGCTTGCGGGCCAGGATCTGCTGGCGCGCCACTTCGGCTTCCAGTTGCAGATAGCTCGATTGCTCGCGCTTGAGCGCATCGGTCAGGTCGGGCGATTCCAGCACGGCCAGGATGTCGCCTTTCTTGACCGTGTCGCCGGCGGCGGCCTTCAGCGTCACCGTCGCCGGCGAGGCGGAGTACAGCGTCGGGCTGATGGCGGCGACGATGCGGCCGTTGACGGCGGCGTCGCGTATCAGCGTGCCGCGGCCCACTTCGGCGATGCGCAAGCGCGAGATGTTGACCGAATGGTCGCTGCCGCGCCACGAGTGGAGCACGGCGTAGGCCACCGCCACCAGGGCGATGGCTCCGACGGCGAAAACGAGGCGGCGCTTGACGGCATGCCCTTTCGGGGTGGCGATGACTGCATCTTGATTGGAGGTGTCGCGTATCATGGTCGTATCGATGTGTAGAGATATGCAACGTTATGCAGAAACTGTGCCAGATCCTAAGTCATTGATTTGATTGATTATTGCAATTTCCGTCCATTGTCCGTGCGCCTGTCCGGGCGTCCGGCCTGTCCGCCCTGGCTTGATAAAGTGTCAAGCGTGACCATCTGTGGCGCTGTCGCCCATCACCCGAGTATCGAATGAACCTGCTTTCCAGTCTGACCCGCCTGCTGTTGCCGGCCGAAGCGCCGGTCGTCGATTATCCCTTCGTGCCCAGCGATGTCGCGCTGTACCGGCGCACCGCCCACCCGGGCGCCGACGCGCTCGACGCGCAAACCTGGGACGACATGCTGCTGCCGCAGTACAGCGCGCAGCTGGCGAGCGAGACCAGCATCTTCGGCCAGCAGGAACTGCATCGGCGCCTGCATGCCCATGGTAGCGGCGTGGCCGCGTCGGCCGTCCGCGTGCGGACACTGGCGCAGGACGCCGGACGCCGGCAGCAACTGCACGCCGCCTGCACCGGCTTGCGCGGCGCCGACCGCGAGATCAGCGTAGCGCTGTTCGGCGCCGAACCGTCGCCGGCGCCGCGCTGGGCCGGGCTGCTGCCATGGCTGCCGCCGGCGCTGCTGTTGACGGTGGTGCTGGCGCTGGCCAGCGGCGTGGTCGCGCTGTGGGGCGTGGTGGTGGGCTTGTGGCTGCTGCTGATGGCGGTGCAGGTGCGCTATCACGAGGCGGTGGAGGAGTGGACGCGCATCCTGGCCACGCTGCAGCAGATGTTGCGCGCCCACAGTCTGCTGGCCGCGCTGGACGATCCGCTGACCGCCGGCCTGCGCGAGGATGCGGCCCTGGCGGGCAAGCTCAACCGGCGCATCGCCCAGTCGGCGGTCGGCAACCTGCCGGGCGTGCGCGAGTACCGCGACTGGCTGTGGCTGATGAATGTGCGCCACTACTTCGCCAGCCGCGACGCGGTGCGCGCCGAGCTGGCGCTGCTGCGCTCCAGCTTTGAGCGGGTGGCGGCGCTGGAGGCCGACCTGGCGCTGGCGCGGCACCTGGCGCAGGCGCCGCGCTATTGCTGGGCCGAGCAGGGCGGCGCCGTCGCGCTGGAGCAGGTGGTGCATCCGCTGCTGGCGCAGGCCGAGCCGCTGACGTTTGCGCTGGCGGGGCAGGGCGCCTTTATCTCCGGGCAGAACGGCATCGGCAAGAGCACGCTGCTGCGCACGGTGGGGCTGAACCTGATCCTGGCCCGCGCCTTCGGCTTCTGCTATGCGGAGCGGGCCGTCACGCCGCTGCTGCCGGTGTATTCGAGCATGCAGAGCGAGGATGCATTGGAAGGCGGCGAGAGCCTGTACATCGCCGAGCTGCGCCGGGCGCGCGAGCTGCTGGCGCTGGCCGAACGCGCGCCGGCCGTGTTCATCATCGATGAAATCTTCCGCGGCACCAATCACCTGGAATCGATCTCGGCGGCGACGGCTGTGCTGCATACGCTGTCGCAGCAGGGCACGGTGATCGTCTCCTCGCACAACCTGGTGCTGGCGCCGCTGCTGGAGGATAGGCTGACACCGTGGTGCGTCAGCCGCGAGGGCAAGGGCCTGCGCGTGGCGCCCGGCGTGCTGCGCGAGACCAACGGCATCGCCCTGCTGGGCACGCGCGGCTTCGACGCCGCCATCTCGGCCAAGGCCAACCGCGTGTTCGACTGGCTCAGCGACTACATGGCGCATCCGGCCGATTGCGGGGACATACGGAGTAGTTTGTGAGCCAGCCCGACGCAATCAATCCCATACAGTTCCGGCCGGACAAGCTCACGCCGATGCTGGCGCTGTTGCCGCTGCTGATAGGCGCGATCGGCCTGGCCTTCGCCACCGGCGCCGCCGAGGAGGTGCCGGTGCTGCAGAACCCGATTGCTGTGCTGTGCCTGCTCGTGATGGCCGCGGCACTGGTCTTGATGCCGGTTCCCCGGCTCTTCAAGTGGAACTGGGATACGCGCTTTTTCGGCGTCAGCGGGTTTTGCATGGCCAGCATGGCTTTGGCTGGCGGCGTTCCATGGCTGTGCATCCTGCTCTACAGCTCGGCGCCGCTGTGGTTGCGCGTGCCGCTGTCGATGGCGTACTTCGCGCTGCTGACCTGCTGGCACTACCGTTTTTTTGCGGTCTATCAGAGAATTTTTTCCGATCCTGAGTTGTGCGCGCAGATCTACCAGGAGCAGCCGGACTGTTTTCATTATCTGCAACAGGGCGACAGGGTCGTGCTGGAAAAGCGGCTCAAGTTCCGCCTTGGCCCGCCCATGCCCTTCGTACTCGCGTGCTTCGTGGCGGTCGTTGTTGCGATGTGCTTCGGCCCGGCCCTGGCGAGGTATTTCGGCTTGCCGTTTCCTCATCTCATGGTTGCCTGCATGGCGCTGCCGATGGATATGTTTGCGCTCGGCCTGGCGGTGCGCGGCTGGATGGTGTTTTATGTCTATCCTGCTCGGCTTTACCGCGAGACGGGCAAGCGGGTTTACGTCGACATGGCCACCAAACCGCCCAAGCTGCGCCGACGTTGACTTTTGCCCAGGCTAGTTCTATGATTTCTGTAATGACAGAAATTTAGGAATTGCCATGACGCTCGCACCGACCATCCAGAAGTACATCCTGCACTGGGGGGAGATGGGCACGCGCTGGGGCGTCAACCGCACGGTGGCGCAGATTCATGCGCTGCTGTTCCTGTCCAACCGCCCGTTGCCGGCCGAGGAAATCGCCGACACGCTGACCGTGGCGCGCTCCAACGTCAGCAACAGCCTGAAGGAGCTGCAAGGCTGGGGACTGGTGCGCATCACCCACATCGCGGGCGACCGGCGCGACCATTTCGTCGCCCTGCAGGATGTGTGGGAAATCTTCCGCGTCATCGTCGAAGAGCGCAAGAAGCGCGAGATCGACCCCACGCTGGCCGTGCTGCGCGAATGCGCGCTGGAGGCCGACAAGGATCCCGAGCTGGAGCAGGCCACCAAGGTCAAGATGGACCAGGTGCTGGCTTTCCTCGAAATGCTGACCGCCACCTACGGCGACTACAAACACCTGCCGCCCGCCACCATGCAGCGCTTCCTGAAGATGGGCGGCAAGGTGGCGAAGCTGCTGGGAGGGGACTGACATGAGCGCGCTGACGCTGTACTACGGCCACTGCCGCGAGACGCATGCGCTGGCCGCCGATGGCGTATGCGCTTACAAGCATCCTTTGCGCTAATTTTTTCACTTGATATTTCTGTTTTTACAGAAATCACGGACAGCATCATGACGACGAGAACCTGGCTGGTGCGGTGGATCTACATGACGGTGGCGGCGCACCTGGTGGTCGGCGTGCTGCTGCCGCTGTGCGCGGGGGCGGCCATAACGGATGGCTACCGTCGCGGCATCGAGGACTTCTTTTTCGGCGTCGATGCGCCGGCCGCCGGCAAGGCGCTGCATGTGTGGTGGATCTCGCTGTTCGGTCCCACGGTGCAGGCGGCGGCGATCTGGATGGCCGGCCTGGCGGTCATGCTGCCGCCGCTGCTGTGGCTCTGCAAGCTCGACCTGGCATTCAAACATGGAAAGACAATGGCATGATGATCCCCTCCGAAGGTGAGCTGTTCAAGAAAATCCTGGGGCCGGAATGGCGCCGGCTGCATCCCGATATCCAGGCCCGCTTCGACAAGAACCCGGCGCCGGGCAAGCCGCTGAACTACACCGGCCGCCTGACCGAGCTGACCTGCTCCGGCATCGGACGGGTGCTGGGCTACCTGACCATGCCGCTGATTCAGGGCGCGCTGATGCCTTACAACGATGCCGATTTCCCGGTCGATATCCAGGTCTATTCGAAGCCGGATTGCGCATCGATCTTCAAGCAGCGCATCTACCGGCTCAACGGCCGCAAGCCGGTGATGTTCACCTCCTTCATGGCCGAGAGCCGCAAGGGCGAGGTGCTGGAATACGTGGGCATGGGCCTGGGCATGAAGCTGGTGCTGGACGTCCGCGACGGCAATCTGCATTTCGAAAGCGACGGTTACTTTTGGCAGGTGCTCGGCGTGCGCATTCCGCTGCCGGGCTTGCTCACGCCGGGCAAGACCTATCTTTGCCACCGCAATAACAACGCCAATCAATTCGACATCCGCATCGAGATCCGCCATGCGCTGTTCGGCACGACCTTCACGCAGGCGGGCGTGTTCCGGGAGGTGACCGCATGAATACCCATTTGCTGGCGCTGCAACTGATGGCCTTCCAGGGCTGCCTGGGAGCCTTCGACACGCTCTACCACCACGAGCTGACCGAGGCCTTGCCCGGCCGCGCCACGGCACGCCGCGAGCTGGCGATCCACGCGCTGCGGGCGACGATCTACAGCGCCTTGTTCATCGGCTTGGCCGGCTGGGCGTTCCACGGCGCGTGGGCGCTGGTGCTGCTGGCCGTGTTCACGGTGGAGATCGTGCTGACCTTGTGGGACTTCGTGGTCGAGGACCGCACGCGCCTGCTGCCGGCGACCGAGCGCGTGACCCACACCGTGCTGGCGATGAACGGCGGCGCCTTCATCGCGCTGCTGGCGTTGAACACGCCCGGCTGGATGGCGCTGCCGACGGCGTTGACGTGGCAGCCGCAGGGCGGCTTGAGCGTGTTCCTGGCGTTGTGCGGCGTGGGTGTCGGCGTGTCCGGCGTGCGGGATGCATTTGCTGCGCGGGCCATCGGCCGGTTGGCCTTGCGCGATCAGCCCGCGTTCAGCTTCGGCGGGGCGGAGCGCAGCTTCCTGGTCACCGGCGCCACCGGCTTTATCGGCCAGCGCCTGGTGCGCGCGCTGCTGCGCGACGGCCATCGCGTGACCGTGCTGACCCGGCAAGCGCGCCAGGCCGCGTGGCTGTTCGATGGCCGCGTCGATTGCGTGGACAGCATGGTGCAGTTGCCGTCGTCGCGCCGTTTCGATGTGGTGATCAATCTGGCGGGTGCGCGCATCCTGGGCTGGCGCTGGACGGCGGCACGGCGGGCGGCGCTGCGCGCCAGCCGCGTCGGACTGACGAACAAGCTGGTGGCCTGGATCGCCGCCGCCGAACACAAGCCGGCCTTGATGGTGTCGGCATCGGCGATCGGCTACTACGGCATCCAGCGGCAGGGCGACGATGCCGTGCTGACCGAGGATGCTGCGCCGCAGCCGATGTTCATGTCCGACCTGTGCCGCGAATGGGAGCAGGCGGCGCAAGGCGCGGCGGTTCACGGCGTGCGCGTGGCGTGTACGCGCTTCGGGCTGGTGCTGGGCACGCAGGGCGCGCTGCCGATGATGCTGTTGCCCATCAAGCTGGGGCTGGGTGGGCCGCTGGGCGGCGGTGCGCAATGGCTGTCGTGGATACATGTGGATGATGTGATCGGCGGCATCGCGCATCTGTGCCGCTCGGGCGGGGCCGGCGCCTACAACTTCACGGCGCCGGAAAGCCTGACGCAGGCGCAGTTTAGCCGCGTGGCGGCCGGCGTGTTGCGCCGCCCGTACGGCTTCCCCACGCCGGGCTGGCCGATGCGGCTGATGTTGGGCGAACAAGCCGACTTGCTGCTGGAAGGTCAGCGTGTCGCACCGGCGCGGCTGCTGGGCGAAGGCTTTGCATTCCGCCATCCGCATCTGGACGGCGCGCTGCGCAGTCTTGCATAGCGATCAGGCGCCGAGCGGAACTACCCGTGCATGTTCGTCCTTGTCGACGATGAGAAGGGCGCTGCCCGATCCTGCCACTTCCGCCCCCAGCGCGCCGTCGGCTCGCCACCAGGCGCTGCGGCCCGCCGCCGCATAACCGCCCGACGGTGCGGCGTGATTGGCCATCAGCACGCCCATGCCGAAGTCGCCGGCGTAGCGCTGCAGCTTGGCGGCGTCGTTGGCGTAACCCGCTGCGGAAATCAGCACGCCAGCCAGATAGATCGCGGCACCGTCGGCCACCGCGTCGGCCGCGTGCTGGTAATGCGTGGCGTCGGCGCAGATCGCCTGGGCGTAGCGCTGCCCGTTCAGCTGCTGGCAGTGCGCACCCATCGGTCCCGGTCTTGCGTACAACTCCTCGCCCGGATGCAGGTATTGCTTGCGGTAGACAGTGCTTGTGCCGTCGGGCTGGAAGCTGAACGCGGCGATGCAGGGCAGGGCGTCCCGGTCGTCGCCGGCCGGTGCGCCGGCGATGATGCGCATGCCGGTCGCCATGGCGGCGTTGCGCAGCGGCGCCAGGCGCTCGTCGTCCGGTGTCAGCAGGCAGTCGCGCAGCAGCGGCAGCTCATAGCCGCACAGCGACAATTCGGGAAACAGCAGCAGTTCCACGCCCTCAGCGTGCGCGGCCGCGATGAAGCGCAGGTGGATGCCAACGTTGGCGTCGATGTCGCCGGCAATGGACGGCGACTGTGCGGCGGCGAGGCAAATGGCCATTACTTCTCCTGCTTCAAGGGCTTGCCCTTGTCGATCACTTCGCGGCAGTCGCCCTTGAAGCTGGCGTTGTCGTAGTTGCTCCAGCCGTAGCTGTCGACATAGCGCTTGTGCTGCTTGAACTGCTTGCTGATGAAGCTCCACTCCAGCCGTTCGTCGTCGTACTGGATATCGCCCAGGTCCAGCAGCGTGTGGAAGATGTTCTCCGTCGCCAGCCGCGCCTTGCGGTGGCGTACCAGCTGCTTCACCTTTTCCGGATAGCGCGTCTTGTACTCGTCCGAGTACCACACCAGCGCCGGCACGTGGAATTCAAATTGCGTGTTGTGGCCGTGGAAGGCGAGGTTGCAGCTGTTGTCGTACAGCGTCTGGCCGTGGTCGGCCACGTAGACCATCGAGGATAGCTGCTGCGTGTCCTTCAGCTGGTGGATCACCTGCGACAGGAACCAGTCGGTGTACAGGATGGAGTTGTCGTAGCTGTTGTTGAGCTGCGGCTTGATCTTGGTGTCGGTGTAGACCGGCTTGTCGACGCCCAGCAGCGACGGCTGCCATTTGTCGAACTCCTTCGGATAGCGCTGGCTGTAGTTCCAGTGGTTGCCCAGCGTGTGCAGCACGATCAGCTTTTTCGGCGCCGGATCGGCGATCGCGTGTTGCAGCGGCTCCAGCAGGATCTGGTCGAAGTTGGAGTTGTTGGTGAAGCCGCCCAGGTTCATGAACTGGATCACGTTCGCTTCCTTGGCGAACACCGACACCGGCGTGTCGAACTGGCCGAAGGAGATCTGGTTCGACAGCCACCAGGTCTTGAAGCCGGCCTCTTTATAAGCGGTGAGGAAGGATTTCTCCGAGAAGCCGTCCTTCAGGCTCTGCATCGCCGGCTTGCGCGAGATGATCACCGGCACCGACAAGCGCGTCGCCGATACCGCCGTGATGACGTCCGGCAGCGTGACCAGGTTGGCCTCCTGCTTGAGCAGCGGCGTGGTGTCGCGTTCGTAGCCGTTGATGCCCCAGCGGTCGTAGCGCGACGATTCGCCGATCACCATGATGACGATTTCCGGCGTGTCGTTCTTCTCCGGCTGGTGCGCCTTGAAGCTGAAGCTGCTGCTGCGCTCGCCCAGGTCGGCCAGGTACTGGCGCTCTTTATAGAAGTCGACGCCGCGCGCGGTCAGGCCGAACGGCCACGACGAGGCGAAGTCGTCGAAGCCCAGCGGCGAGCGCATCCACCACGGCAGTTGCGACCACTGCCAGCCGGTGCGGCCGGCGCCGGCGATGGCGGCGTGCTCGGGCGAGCTGTCCTCTTCGGCATCCTCTTCTTCCTCGGCCTCGTCGGACGCGCTGTCGGCCGAGCCGGCCGAGGCGGTGATGCCGACATGGCTGAGCGCCGAACTGAGCGCGGAGCCGATGGCCGAGCCCAGCGCCGGTCCGGCCGGCTTGGCGCCGCTGGCGGCCGCCACCGTCTTTTGCGCCGGCTTGGCGCGCACGCCGAATTCCCAGCCATAGCTCCACAGCGCGGCAATGGCCGCCAAGAGCAGCAGCGCGGCCCAGCGCGACTTGCCGCGCCAGGCCAGCGCCGGGCTGCGGCGGGCGGCGACCTGCACCGCGATCCACCAGAAGATCACCAGCAGCATCACGGCGCCCATCAGCCACACTTTGCGGCCGAGGAATTCCAGCGCCTCCTTGGGGCTGGTCTCGGCGATGATGCCCAGGTGGTGGGTGGAGATGCCCTGGCCGTAGTACAGGAACAGGTAGAGCTCGGTCGGCAGCGCCAGGAAGGCCGGGATCAGCAGCCAGTGGAACCAGGCCGGCCGCTGCAGCACGCTCCAGGCCGCCACCCAGGCCAGCAGCTCGACCAGCAGGATGTGGCTGAGCTCCGGCACTTGCCGTCCCAGCAGCAGGGGCACGCAGGGGACCAGCGACAGCAATATATAGCTTGCAAGGACGAACAGGGGAGCGGGGCGCAGCAAAGGTCGCATAAAGAAGAGGCGTTGGATATAGTCTGCTATTATCAAGCGTTTCTTGACCTTTCAGCTAGTGTTTGCTTGCCCCGCGGGGCCGCATTCCGCCGCGAAATAGATTGACTGGTGCTCAGACCACGTCTATACTCGCGAGTTCTCAATTTATTCTGCACATCGTATACGCTGTTTCAGGCCGCTCCTCGCGAGTGGCTATTCGCGCCTCCGTTGTGCCTGTAAGTCGGGACTAGGTTTTAGTCGCCGGACTCCGGTCCGGGTTATTAATGTTGTAATTTTGTTGGGTTTATAACGATGCCAACCATCAATCAACTGATTCGCAATCCACGCGTCGCTCTGACCGTGAAAAGCAAATCGCCGGCGCTGGAAAACAGCCCGCAAAAGCGCGGTGTTTGCACCCGTGTGTACACCACCACTCCTAAGAAGCCTAACTCGGCTCTGCGTAAAGTGGCCAAAGTGCGTCTGACCAACGGTTTCGAAGTTATTTCGTACATCGGCGGTGAAGGCCACAACCTGCAAGAGCACAGCGTTGTTCTGCTGCGCGGCGGTCGTGTAAAAGACTTGCCAGGTGTGCGTTACCACATGGTTCGCGGTGCACTGGATACCCAGGGCGTTAAAGACCGTAAGCAAGCTCGCTCGAAATACGGTACCAAGCGTGCCAAGCAAGCCAAGAAGTAATCTGCATTAAAAGTTTTCGCTCAGTGGCAACATACTAAGTGAATGTAATCGACCGCAATTGGTCGAGTAAGTGGATGGCTATGATGGCCCTCCGCGAGAGTGCGAATCCCATATCTGCGCACCTCAACTGAAGATTGAAAGGAATTGATATGCCACGTCGTCGTGAAGTACCCAAGCGCGAGATTCTGCCGGATCCAAAATTCGGCAACACGGATGTCGCGAAGTTCGTGAACGTTCTGATGCTGTCCGGTAAAAAATCGGTCGCAGAAAACATCATCTACGGTGCCTTCGAGCACATCGCCGCCAAGTCGGGCAAAGACCCGCTGGAAGTGTTCGCAACCGCGATCAACAACGCCAAGCCACTGGTTGAAGTAAAATCCCGTCGCGTCGGTGGTGCAAACTACCAGGTGCCGGTTGAAGTGCGCCCAGTGCGTCGTATGGCTCTGTCCATGCGTTGGCTGCGTGAAGCTGCAAACAAGCGCAGCGAAAAATCCATGCCACAACGCCTCGGCGGTGAGCTGATGGAAGCGGCTGAAGGCCGCGGCGGTGCGATGAAGAAGCGCGATGAAGTGCACCGTATGGCAGAAGCGAACAAGGCGTTCTCGCACTTCCGCTTCTAATCAAATCGGCCGGGCCCTTCGTGGTCTGGCTGTTATCTGTTGTTCGAGGCCGGGCTCATTTTTGTCAGCAAAAATGGCGCTCGGTTTTGTCCATTAAAAGATTTAGGAATAATTATGGCCCGCAAGACCCCCATCGAGCGCTACCGCAATATCGGTATCTCCGCTCACATCGATGCAGGTAAGACCACCACCACCGAACGCGTTCTGTTCTACACGGGCGTGAACCACAAGATCGGTGAAGTTCACGATGGCGCCGCCACCATGGACTGGATGGAGCAGGAACAAGAGCGCGGCATTACCATTACCTCGGCAGCGACGACCTGCTTCTGGAAAGGTATGGCTAACAACTTCCCTGAGCACCACATCAACATCATCGACACCCCGGGCCACGTTGACTTCACCATTGAAGTTGAACGCTCGATGCGCGTGCTGGATGGTGCTTGCATGGTTTACTGCGCAGTGGGCGGTGTACAGCCTCAGTCGGAAACCGTATGGCGTCAGGCCAACAAGTACAAAGTGCCACGTCTGGCCTTCGTCAACAAGATGGACCGTACCGGCGCCAACTTCTTCAAGGTCTACGAGCAGATGCGCGCTCGCCTGAAGGCCAACCCGGTCCTGATCCAGATCCCTATCGGCGCTGAAGAAAACTTCAAAGGCGTGATCGATCTGGTCAAGATGAAAGCCATCCTGTGGGACGAAGCATCCCAGGGCATGAAGTTCGACTACGTCGAGATCCCGGCTGAGCTGGCCGAGTCGGCAGCCGAGTGGCGCGAGAAGATGGTTGAAGTCGCTGCTGAAGCGTCCGAAGACCTGATGAACAAGTACCTGGAAGAAGGCGACCTGTCGGAAGCCGAGATCAAGAAAGCGCTGCGCGAACGCACCATCGCTTCCGAAATCGTTCCTATGATGTGCGGTACCGCCTTCAAGAACAAGGGCGTACAGGCCATGCTGGACGCGGTCATCGAATACCTGCCGTCGCCACTGGACATCGACGACGTCGGCGGTACCGACGAGGACGAACAGCCAACCACCCGTAAAGCATCGGACGACGAGAAGTTCTCGGCGCTGGCTTTCAAGATCATGACCGACCCATTCGTCGGCCAGCTGGCCTTCTTCCGCGTGTACTCGGGCGCCATCAATTCGGGCGACACCGTGTACAACTCGGTCAAAGGCCGTAAAGAGCGTCTGGGTCGTATTCTGCAGATGCACGCTAACCAGCGCGAAGAGATCAAAGAAGTGCGCGCCGGCGACATCGCCGCTGCGGTTGGTCTGAAAGACGTGACCACCGGCGAAACCCTGTGCGATCCGACCTCGATCATCGTGCTGGAGCGCATGGTCTTCCCAGAGCCGGTGATTCAACAGGCTGTGGAACCAAAGACCAAGGCTGACCAGGAAAAAATGGGTCTGGCACTGAACCGTCTGGCTCAGGAAGATCCTTCGTTCCGCGTGAAAACCGACGAAGAGTCGGGCCAGACCATCATCGGTGGTATGGGCGAGCTGCACCTGGAAATTATCGTTGACCGTATGAAGCGCGAATTCGGCGTGGAAGCGACCGTCGGCAAGCCACAGGTTGCCTACCGCGAAACGATCCGCAAATCGTGCGAAGAATCCGAAGGCAAGTTCGTCAAGCAGTCGGGTGGTCGTGGTCAATACGGTCACGTGGTTCTGAAGATCGAACCGCAAGAACCAGGCAAGGGCTTCGAATTCGTTGACGCGATCAAGGGCGGTACCGTTCCTCGCGAATACATCCCTGCGGTGGAAAAAGGCGTGCGCGGCACCCTGAACACCGGTGTTCTGGCTGGCTACCCAGTGGTCGACGTCAAGGTCACGCTGTTCTTCGGTTCGTACCACGATGTGGACTCGAACGAAAACGCGTTCCAGATGGCCGCTTCGATGGCGTTCAAAGAAGGCTGCCGCAAAGCGTCGCCAGTTATTCTGGAGCCGATGATGGCTGTGGAAGTGGAAACGCCGGAAGACTACGCCGGTACCGTGATGGGCGATCTGTCGTCCCGCCGCGGTATGGTGCAGGGCATGGACGAGATCCCAGGCGGCGGTGGCAAGATCATCAAAGCTGAAGTGCCTCTGTCGGAAATGTTCGGTTACTCGACCACCCTGCGTTCCGCAACGCAAGGTCGTGCTACCTACACGATGGAATTCAAGCACTACTCGGAAGCGCCTAAGCACGTTATCGACGCGATCGTTACCGCTAAAGCTAAGTAATTTGTATCTATTGCTGCCGGGGAGATCCTCCGGCAGCAAATTTAAAACATTGTTCTAAGGAAGAATAAAATGGCAAAAGAGAAATTCGAACGGACCAAGCCGCACGTCAACGTCGGCACCATCGGCCACGTCGACCACGGTAAAACCACCCTGACCGCTGCGATCGCTACCGTTCTGTCGAAGAAATTCGGCGGCGAAGCTAAAGCCTACGACCAGATCGATGCTGCTCCAGAAGAAAAAGCACGCGGTATTACCATCAACACCGCACACGTCGAATACGAAACCTCCGGCCGTCACTACGCTCACGTTGACTGCCCAGGCCACGCCGACTACATCAAAAACATGATTACCGGTGCAGCGCAGATGGACGGCGCGATCCTGGTTTGCTCCGCAGCTGACGGCCCAATGCCACAGA